>ENA-OSET01001905-OSET01001905.1-sediment-metagenome-genome-assembly--contig:-NODE-1905-length-20915-cov-179.694452_pt1 | contig 20915 bp, 17 predicted proteins | sample MGYA00237882_ERZ534229 | MGnify/ENA primary metagenome ERZ534229 (study PRJEB26408, sample SAMN06266212) | sediment metagenome | isolation source: Hudson Canyon methane seep mesocosm | place... | reverse complement strand
AAAGTTGATTATACACGTAACAGTCTGCTCTCAGCACAAGCGCACACACTACTGACTGACTACTATTGCCGTGAAGGTGAAGACCCACAAGACGCCTATGCCCGTGCAGCTATGGCATTCTGTAAGTCTGACTATGAACTAGCCCAGCGTATCTATGATTACGCAAGTAAAGGTTGGTTCATGTTCAGTTCCCCTATTTTATCAAACGCCCCAGCCCAAGGAGAAACAGTTCGTGGACTTCCTATTTCATGTTTCCTTAGTTACGTGCCTGATAGCTTGGATGGTCTTATCGGACATTCGACCGAGCTTAGATGGCTATCCGTTAAAGGCGGTGGAGTTGGTGGTCATTGGTCTGACATTCGTAGTGTTAGCGATGTGGCTCCTAGCCCGATTCCTTTCTTAAAGACTGTCGATAGTGACATGACTGCGTATCGCCAAGGCAAGACCCGTAAAGGTTCTTACGCTGCGTACATGGACATCACTCACCCCGACATTATTGAGTTCATCAACATCCGTGTACCCACAGGCGGTGACCCTAATCGCAAGGCGTTCAATATACACAACGCTGTGAATATCACAGATGATTTCATGGATGCTGTGAATGCTGATGCTCAGTGGGACTTGATTGACCCCAACGATAAGACTGTACGTGACACCCTGCCAGCGCGTGAGCTTTGGGAACGTCTAATCGAAACACGCTTCCGTACTGGTGAACCTTACCTCAACTTCATTGATGAGGCTAACAGGCATCTACCTCCAGCGATGAAAGAAAAGGGCTTATCTATACACGGTTCCAATCTGTGCAATGAGATACACCTTCCGACTTCAGAAGACCGTACAGCTGTGTGTTGTTTGAGCAGTGTGAACCTTGAGTATTATCAAGAATGGAAAGACACCACAATGGTGGCTGACTTAATCACCATGCTAGATAACGTCATCTCTTTCTTCTGCTTCTATGCTCCGAAAGAGCTACGCAAGGCTGTCTTCAGTGCTACTCAAGAACGCAGCTTAGGTCTAGGTGCAATGGGTTTCCACTCGGCGTTACAACGTGCAGGCATTCCATGGGAATCTATCATGGCTACCTCATACAACACTGAGATGTTCACGCATATAAAGGCACAGGCTAAGTCTGCAACTATCCATCTCGCTGAAGAGCGTGGGGCGTGTCCAGACGTTGAAGGTGTACGCAACTCTCACTTAATGGCGATTGCGCCTAATGCTAACTCATCAATTATTGCTGGATGTTCAGCGTCTATTGAACCTTTGAAGTCCAACGCCTTTACACATCGTACCCGTGTAGGTGCTCACCTTGTTCGTAACCCTTACCTTGATAAAGTTATTAGGGAAGAAGCCGAACTATGGCAGCACAATCCAGATACGTGGATTGAAGAGCAGTGGAAATCAATCATATTGAATGAGGGTAGTGTCCAACATTTAGATTGGATGGATGAGTGGGACAAAGAAATCTACAAGACAGCTTTCGAGCTAGACCAGCGATGGGTAGTGGACCACGCAGCAACACGACAGCCTTACATTTGCCAAGGCCAAAGCGTGAATCTCTTCTTCCCAGCTGGGACAGAAAAGGCTTACGTCAATGAGGTACACCTTCGTGCCTTCAACAAAAAATTAAAAGGACTCTATTACTTGCGGACTTCCGCAGGAGCTAAGGCTGATACCGTCAGCTTCAAGCCAACTCGCGTAGCTCTCAAAGACTATGCAGATGATGATGAGTGCCTTTCCTGCCAAGGATAGACAATGAGCCTGTTAACCCCATCATTAGCGTATAAACCATTCAACTATTCCAGCTTTGTCAATCAAGCAATTGAACATGACAAGCTGCACTGGGGCGAATGGGAATGCGACTTAAATGAAGATGTAACTCAGTGGAAGTCTGGAAAGATTTCCCCTGAAGAGAAGAACTTCATCACCCAAATCCTCCGTCTATTCACTCAATCTGATGTGATAGTCGGGGGTAGCTATGTGGATGTCTTCTTACCTCGTATTAAAAACAACGAGGCTAGGATGATGATGCTGTCCTTCGCCCAGCGAGAGACTATCCACATGAGAGCTTATGCTCTTCTCAACGATACCCTTGGCTTCCCTGAAGCTGAGTACACAGCGTTCTTAGAATACGATGCTATGGCTGAGAAGATTGAGTTCATGCAGGACTTCAATGCCAACACCAAACAAGGGCTGGCAAAAGCCATTGCTCAGACTGTGTGTAATGAAGGTATGTCGCTGTTCTCAGCTTTCGTAATGCTCCTGAACTTCCAACGCTTCGGCAAGCTTAAAGGAATGTGCGAGATAGTTGAGTGGAGTATCCGTGACGAGACAATCCATGTTGATGGAATGACTGAATTGTTCCGTACTTTTATTAATGAAAATCCAGAGGTTGTTACTGATGACTTTAAATTATCTATCTACGAGATGTACCGCACTGCTGTCCAGCTTGAAGATAAGGTTATTGACTTGGCATTTGAGATGGGAGGTGTGGAAGGTATCACACAAAGTGAAGTCAAAGCTTACATCCGTTTCATCGCAGATAGACGACTAACCAACTTAGGCTTGAAGCCCAATTGGGATATAGCAGAGAACCCACTGCCTTGGCTAGATTGGGTGTTAAATGGCGACTCATTCAAGAATTTCTTTGAAGGTCGCGTAACGGATTACTCAGCTGATGGCATGTCAGGTGACTCATGGGGATGGTAAACATGTCTAGAAAAGAACGTAAGCAGAAACCTAAGCGTGAAGTGAAAGAGAAGTTTATTGAAGAGCGTAATACCCGTGCCGTTTTAGTGGCTAAGACTGATAGACAGGCGCGTTACATTGAAGCAATTAACAACTACACACAGACCATCAGCCTTGGGTGTGCTGGCACAGGCAAAACATATGTCGCAGCTACCCTTGCATCTCAACTATATCTCAAAGGAACTATCGATAAGATAATCCTGACGAGGCCCAACGTGCCTAGCTCTCGTAGCTTAGGTTCATTTCCCGGGACTTTAGAAGAGAAGATGGCTCCGTGGACAGCTCCAGTGGTTGATGTCCTTAAGAAACATCTTGGCGGTGCTTACGAAAATGCTGTACGAAACAAAGCGATTATCGTAGCACCATTTGAAACCATGCGTGGTGCTTCATTCAATGATGCGTTTGTGATTATGGATGAGGCTCAGAATACAACACCTGAAGAAATGCAGATGTTTGTAACGCGCATCGGTGATAACTGCCGCATCGTGATAAACGGTGACATTAAACAATCTGATATTCGTCAGACAAGTGGACTTGCCAAACTTATTGAACTTGCACAGAAATTCAACTTACCTGTCCCTGTTGTGGAATTTGGTATTGAAGATGTTGTGCGTAGTAAGGAATGTAAGATGTGGATAGAGGCCTTTGATAGGCACAAAGAACACTAATGCTGCATGAGTAATACGCAGACGCGGGGTGGTCGGGCGATGCTTTTCATAGAATGAATGAACTGACTTCTTTCCCGTAAGGGTATTGTATCCGTCAAACCACCCGACCCTTGCGTCAAGGTATTACTCATTCTATTTAAGCGCGCACATTATAGCTTGACATAATCCCACTTGACAACAATAAAGTACACTAAAGTTGCACCATAAGGGTAAGAAAATGAATGATTTAAATGATTTAACAACATTCCCATATATACCTCTGTCGCTTCTAGAACATCTTGAACAAATCATCCCCGATTGTGTTCCTGAATTAGAAGATACTGAGCGGGAAATATTCGCCCATGTAGGAGCTGTTAATGTGGTACGCCTCCTGCGTATCCATTGGGATGCTCAAAATGAAACTGAAATAACGGAGCATTAGAATATGTGTTTTGGCTCAACCCCGAAAGCACCACCACCTCCACCACCTCCTGCTGACCTAGCACCTGAAGTCCCAATGATTGGACAGAATGGTGATGCGGATAGTAGACGAGGACAATCCAGCCGTAAGAAGAAAGGCACTAGCTCTCTACGCATTGAGCGTCAAGTAGGCGGTACTTCTTCCACAGGTACTAACATTCCAACCAAGTAGGACACTATGACCTCTATTCGCCAACGATATGAAAAGTTGGAGACATTGCGGAACCCTTTCCTTACGAGAGCTAGAGAGTGCAGCAAGCTGACTCTCCCGACTCTAGTCCCTGAATCAGGCCATAACGCCACTAGCAAATTTGATACACCCTTTCAGGGTATAGGTGCGCGTGGTGTGAACAACCTCGCCTCAAAGCTATTGCTAGCGTTAGTGCCTCCTAATAGTCCGTTCTTCCGTTTAACGGTTGATGACTTTAAGTTACAGGAACTCACCCAGCAAGAAGGTGCTAGGGCTGAAGTGGAAGAAGCATTGTCCTCAATTGAACGTGCAGTGATGTCTGAGATTGAATCCAGCTCTGTGCGTATTGCTACCTTTGAAGCTCTTAAGCATCTACTGGTAGCTGGTAACGTCTTACTGTACCTCCCTGAAAAGGAAGGTGGTATGCGTGTATTCCACATGGACAGGTACGTCATCAAGCGTGACCCTATGGGCAATCCGCTTGAGATGATTACCAAAGAAGACATCTCACCTGAAACACTTGCTCCTGAACTACAAGCCTTATGTGGTATTGATAGTGAGAAAGAAGATGGTGGTGAGCATGAATCAGTAGAATTGTACACCCGTGTCATCCGTGATGGTAAGAAGTGGAAGGTGAGCCAAGAGCTTAAAGGACAGATTGTCCCTGACTCTGAAGGTACTTATCCTTTAGACAAGACTCCATGGATTCCTTTGCGACTCTCTCGTATTGATGGTGAATCATGGGGCCGTGGTTATGTTGAAGAATACCTAGGTGACTTGAAGTCGCTAGAGACTTTGACACAAGCCATTGTTGAAGGTTCTGCAGCAGCAGCTAAAGTTCTGTTCTTAGTCAGACCTAATGGCACAACCCGTGCGCGGGTCTTAGCTGAAGCACCTAATGGAGCAATCCGTGAAGGTGATGCTAATGACGTAACCACACTTCAAGTGCAGAAGCAGGGCGACTTCCAGATTGCCTATCAAACTGCACAGGAAATCAAAGAGCGATTAGCTTTCGCATTCTTGATGAACTCATCAGTACAGCGCAACGCTGAACGTGTAACAGCTGAAGAAATCCGCTACATGGCAGGAGAACTTGAGGATGCCCTAGGTGGTATCTACTCAATCTTGTCACAGGAATTCCAGCTGCCTTTAGTAAACCGCTTACTTTTACAAATGCAGAAGCAACGCAAAGTTCCTTCGCTGCCTAAAGGTATTGTACAACCCACAATCGTGACAGGCTTAGAAGCACTAGGCCGAGGCCATGATTTAAACAAACTTGCAGCCATGTTAGAACAGCTTGGTCAGCTAGGCCCAGAGACACTCATGAAGTACATGAACATCGGTGATTATATCTCCCGTGTTGGTACGTCATTGGGTATTGATATGAAAGGCCTGATTAAGTCTGACGAAGAAATTCAACAAGAAGCTCAACAACAGATGATGCAACAAACAGGGCAGCAATTAGCGCCTCAAGCATTTGATGCTGTTAAAGAGCAGATGATGGCACAACAACCCCAAGGAAATGAACAAGCATAATGGTAGAAACAGTAGAGATTAGGCAAGAGCCACAACCTGAAACACAAGAGCATGTAGATGCGATGGTGGCAAAGGCGGAAACTGCCCAACAAGAACCCCAGCAGGAGAACCTAGAATCCACTACGGATGACAGGCCTGAATGGTTACCAGAAAAGTTCAAGACACCTGAAGACCTCGCTAAATCCTATGCAGCATTAGAGAAGAAGATGTCTGGTGGCAAAGAAGCAGAAGAAGAAACTGCAGCCACTGAGACTGAGATTCCAACTGATGGCGTAGAAGAAGCAGTTGAGAACGCAGGCTTAGATTTCGATGCTCTTCAATCAGAGTATCAAGCAAATCAAGGTTTAACTGATGACACCTATGAATCACTGGCTAAGTCAGGAATTCCGCGTGAAGTCGTAGACTCATACATCGCTGGTCAAGAACAACTAGCCGCCTCAATGCGAACAAAGATGTTCGATAGTGTGGGTGGTGAAGAGACTTATACAACCATGATGGGATGGGCAAGTACGAACCTGAACGCTGGTGAAGTAGAAGCTTACAACGCAACTATGAATAGCGGTAACTCTGACCAGATTCAGATGGCTGTCCATGGTTTAAAAGCTCGTTATACAGCCGCCAACGGTAGTGACCCTAAGTTGATTAGTGGTGACACTGCTGCTGCAAATGCAGGTGGTCGCTTTGATAGCGTAGCTCAGTTAACCGAAGCCATGCGTGACCCTCGTTATGCGAAGGACTCAGCATTCCGGCAGAGTGTCCAGAACAAGCTCTCTAATTCCTCAATCTTGTAACAAAACACGGCCCTGTATTGGGCCATCCTTCCCCAAAGCCCCAAGCTATTAATGACAAAGAAACTGCGCCTCTGCGGAGGATAACGCTGTGGGCGGTTATTGAGTGCTGAAGCCTCAAGGAAACACAACACAAAACTTGAAACTTCAATCCTCATTAAAGGAAATTTTAAAATGACTAATGCAACTGTATCTCGTCTAGGCCAAAGCAATGGCGCTGGCGCAACTGATGCTCTATTCCTAAAGCTATTCGCTGGTGAAGTAATCACCCAGTTTGAAGAAAAGAACATCATGATGGGCTTACACCAAGTCCGTACTATCTCTAACGGCAAATCTGCTAGCTTCCCAGTAATGGGTACTGCATCTGCTGCTTACCATTCTGTTGGTGAAGAAATCACTGGCGGTTCTGTAAAGCATGCTGAGAAAGTAATTGCTGTTGATGACTTGCTTGTAGCACCAGCTTTCATCGCCTCACTTGATGAAGCTAAGAACCACTTCGATGTTCGTTCTACTTACACTTCTGAGTTAGGCAATGCGTTGGCTAACACCTTCGACAAGAACGCTCTTCGTATGGTAGTTAACGCTGCTCGTACTTCTGAGACTATCACTGGTACTGGCAAGTCTGGTACTCAAATCGCTAAGGCTAACTACACTACTACTGCCAACATCATCGCTGCTTTGTTTGAAGCTGCTGAAGAGATGGACGGCAAGGACATCCCAGCTGATGGCCGTGTAGCTGTTGTATCTCCTGCTATCTACTACAAGCTAGCACAAGACACCACAATCATGAACAAAGATTGGGGCGGTGCTGGTGTATACGCTGATGCTAAGGTTATCCGTGTAGCAGGTATTGCTATCGTGATGTCTAACCACTTACCTACAGGCTCTCAAACTGCCGTAGCTGGTGAGAACAACACTTATGCTGGTGACTTCACCAAGACTAAGGCTGTGGTATTCCATCAGTCTGCTATTGGTACTGTGAAGTTGTTGGACTTGGCTCTTGAGTCTGAGTACGACATTCGCCGTCAAGGCACTTTGTTCGTTGCTAAGTACGCAATGGGCAGTGGCGTTCTACGTCCAGAAGCTGCTATCGAACTTAAGACTTCGTAAGCATACATCAAGGGAACTTCGGTTCCCTTTTTTTTATCCTCTATATAAAGGACACGGTATGTCACTAGCACCTACGACTGAACTAGAAGCAGTCAACACAATGCTGAACACGATTGGTGAAGCACCCGTCAACACATTAGTTAACATGACTTCTGTGGATGCCATCACTGCTCTATCAGTCTTGCAATCAGTGAACCGTGAGGTTCAAAGCCAAGGGTGGTTCTTCAATTACGAATACAACTATCCGCTTACACCTAACCAAAATGGTGAGCTGTCTCTGCCTACTAACATCATGTCTGTGGATTCAAGCAATGTATCCCACAAGCATGACTTGGTACAACGCGGTTCTCGCGCCTACGACAGGCTCAACCATACATATATTTTCGATGAAGCGGTTAAATGTGACCTCATCCTCTTACTTAGCTTTGAGGAAATCCCAGAGGCTGCAAGGCGCTACATTGTTCTCCGTTCATCCCGTGTGTTCCAAGACCGCACACTTAGCTCTGACTCATTACATAACATGAATCGGGAAGATGAATACCAAGCACTAACAACACTACGCCTTATGGAATCAGAGAATGCAGATTACAACATTCTGACAGGAAACTCTGACGTAAGCCGAATCTTAATGAGGTAACACATGGGCCTAGTAAGTAGTTCAATACCTAACTTAGCTAACGGTGTATCCCAGCAATCTCCAAGTGTACGCCTGCTTTCTCAAGGTGAAGAGCAAGTAAATGCTTTTAGTTCAATCATCAGTGGTTTGCGTAAGCGCCCACCTACTGAACACATGGCTGACCTGATTACTAATGCTGGCTCCAGTGATGAATACTTCATCCACACTATCAACCGTGATATTAATGAACGGTACTTAGTCCTTGCCACTAACACAGCTTTGCGTGTGTTTGACTTTGCAGGCACTGAGTTCACTGTGAATACACCTGCTGGTTATTCCTATCTATCCACAGGTAACCCCTTGGTAGACTTTAAAGCAGTGACTATTGCTGACCACACGTTTGTGTTGAACAAGACAATCACCACTGCAGTATTACCAAGCACAACCACAGCTCCTTATCCTGAAGGTATCGTCCATGTTAAGCAGGGTAACTACTCGACAGACTATAAGGTCTTCATTGATGACGTAGAAAAGGCAAGCTTCACAACTGCAGAAGATATCAAGAGTGAGCTTAAAACTAACTACATCGCACAAGAACTGGGCAACCAACTCTCTGCTAACTGTGGCAACGTCTACACGCTCACGCTTAAAGGCAATGCTATCCGCATTCAACGGACAGATGGCTTTGATTTCACTTTAAGAACTGAAGATTCTTTCGGTAACTCAGCTTTGATTGCAGCTAAAGGCTCTATCCAAAAGTTCTCTGACTTACCACGCAGAGCATTCACAGGTTTCAAGATTGAAATCATAGGTGAGAAAGCTTCTGACAGTGATAACTATTACGTTGAATATGAAGAGAGTGATGACGCTGTAGGCATCTGGAAAGAAACCCTAGGCGATGGTGCTGATACCACTATTGATGATGCCACTATGCCGTGGACTCTTACCCGTGAGGCTGATGGCACATTCACGTTTGAACCTAATGAATGGGATGACCGTTCAGTAGGTGATGTGGATTCAGCGCCTGAACCTAGCTTCATTGGACGTAAGCTGAATGATGTGTTCTTTCATCGCAACCGCTTAGGCGTGATTGCAGATGAGAATGTTATCTTCAGTCGTTCAGGGAGTTACTTCTCATTCTACCCTGAGACTGTCACAACCTTACTGGCAACTGACCCTATAGATGTGGCTGTAAGTCATACCAAGGTGTCTATCCTTCGCCATGCGATTCCCTTTAACGAGACATTGTTACTGTTCTCTGACCAAACCCAGTTCATGTTGAATGCGGGTGACTCACTGACTCCTGAAACTGTGTCCATCAACCAGACAACTGAATATGAATCTAGTTTACAAGCTGAACCAGTTGGTGCTGGCGAGTATGTTTACTTCGCCACTAACCGTGAAGGTTACGCAGGTGTGCGTGAGTTCTTCGTACAGGCAGACACTTCAAGCAATATCGCTATTGATGCGACCCTCAATGTCCCTCGTTATATAAAAGGTAAAGCCACATCGCTGGTGTCCAATACCAACGAAGACATCTTGTTTGTGTTAACAGATGGTACGTTTGATACGCCTACCTGTTACGTTTACAAGTACCTGCGTAAGGACAGTCAAGCATTACAGGTGTCATGGTCCAAATGGGAATTCCCTAATTGTGACAAGATACTCAATGTAGGCACGATTGAATCCACAGCATTCTGGGTAATGAAGCGCGGCAACCGTGTAACACTTGAGAAGATGCAACTTCAAGAAGCTCCTGAATTCACACCTAGTGGTTCAATGGTTTACTTGGATGGTCTTCAATCAGCCAACTCACCATTGTCAGGCCAAGAGCTTGTCACTGTTGATGGCTTCCAGTATGCGGGATACCCGTACACGATGGCGTACACCTTCTCAACTCAGTACAAACGTACACAAGGTTTGGGAGGAAGTCAGTTGACTGATACTTCAGGCCGCTTACAGATGCGTCAGTTCAAGCTTCTCTATGAAGACACAGGCCATTTCACTGTCGAAACATCATCCCAAGGAAGTTCACATACCTACAGCTACACTGGCCTGCCTTTAGGCTTGCTGACGTTAGGAGAAGTGAGTACCGCATCAGGGGTGTTTGAGTTCCCAGTGCAGTCTAAGAATGACCGCTTAACGGTGACAGTGAGTAATGACTCCCATCACCCATCAGCTTTCCAATCAGCAGAATGGACAGCTTTCTACACCACCCGTTCTAGGAGAATCTAAATGGTAGCTCGCGTTAGGCCAGCAACAGTGAACGACTGTAATACGTTAGGCCCACGCTTGCGTCAGGCAGATAAGGAAGAGCTAAAACTCTCCTGTGGTTATGGGCCAATCACGGCCCTGACCCTATCCATGAATGCCTCTGATACAGCCTATGTGGCTGTTGATGAGGATGATATTCCCTTTGCAATGTTCGGTGTTGTAGACACATACCAGGATTTCATTGGAGTCCCGTGGATGCTAGGCAGTACGGGCATCTACAAACATGCCACCCAGTTCAAGCGTGAATGCAAGGATTGGCTGGCAACCATCTCACAGGACTATCAAGTCCTTGTGAATTATGTACACGCTGATAACCACAAAGCCATCCGTTGGCTTAAGTGGATTGGCTTCCAAATGATTTACCTTGACCCTGAATACGGGGTAGGTAAAGCACCATTCTATGAATTCGTAAAGGTGAATGAAAATGTGTGACCCGATTCAAGTATTCGGAGCAATCATGTCTCATGGTGAGAAACAACGACAGACCGATGAACAGAACAAACGCGCCCGTGAAGACTACTTCCAGAAGGTGAAGCAGACTCAGTTAGCAAAGATGCAGACTCATGCTCAAATGACTGACCAACTATTCCAAGACACTCTCGTTGCCAAGCAAAACCAAGCAATGGCATATGCAGGTGCTGAATCATTCGGTGGTTCATTAGTAGGCCGTCTAGTCCGTAACCAGCAAGCAACGGAAGCGCGTAACAAACATAACATCGAGCAGAACTATTCGATGGATGTACAGCAGAAGCAATATGAGATGCAGGGTTATCAGACCCAATCTCACGGACGTATGCGTGAAGGGCCAAGCCTCATCCCTGTAGGCCTTGAGCTTTACGATATCTACAACAAACATGACGCAGGTAAAGGAGACACTTAAAATGGCTCAACGTGAATTACAAGTAACAGCCTTGCAGCCAGCTGCCCGTGCAATGGATACATATGTACGTCCAGAGTTTGAACGCAACCAGCAAGCTATAAGCAGACTGACTCAGAGTATTGAGAAGACTGACACTGACCGTGCAATTAAAAATGCTCAGTTGGACGCAGTATCTGAATCATTAGCTGGTGATAGCATGAAGGATGTTCATAATCTGGAAGCAGGCAGCAGCACCCATCCAGCTTATGTAGCAACTCGTTTAGAAAACCGTGGCTTCCAGTACGCCAAGGAGGCTGCTCCACAGATAATAGCGGCTTACAAAGAGTATCAAAATGGGGCAGCTAGTGATGGCAGTGACTTCGCTCCTTTTTTAGAGAGCCAATTTGCACCTCTAATGGAACAGCTGAACGGTAAGGGAGGCCAGTTCTTACTAGCTGGAGCTTCCAAGATTCTACAAGAGACAAGGAATCAAATCCTAGCAGCACATCCTGCTTTCCTAGATGGACGGGCAATGGAAGAGACTGTATCCAATATGTCTCTCCGTGTGGATTCTATCGTCCACCAAGCGCCTACAGTAAATGAAGATGGTACAACTGCAGAACCAATGGGATTCTATGCACGTATAGATGCAATGAACCAACTCGCTGTTGACTTTGAAGCCACTACGCCTATCAAGAAAGGTGCAGGCAATAAGATTATCTTTGAGTCCTTACTTAGTATGGCGAAAGGTGCTGACCCTGAAGCTGCTTCAAGATATCTCCACATGGCAAGGCTGGTGAAATATTCAGCAGGCAAAGATGGGGCTGTACGTCCTGAAGCATGGGAAGCAGTCACTGCAGCAGAAGAATTTAACGACAGGCGGTTAGCTGCAAAGACAGCTGTTGAAGCTAAAGCAGCTGCTGATGCGGCTACCAAGCTTAAGACAGATACCATGGGTGAGTTCATAGGTCAGTTATCAGCTAATCAAGGCGCAACAGCTCTCACTCCAGAGTATCTAGACAAGCTGCAAGATGCAGGCATTTCACCTGAAAAAGCACTAGCGACAATGGTGGCAGTGAATGACCTCACAGGTGGCAGAGAATCTAAAGAACAGCTAGATGCTTGGAATGACTTTGTAATGGTGACAGCAAACAATCGGTATAACCCAGACATGGTGGCTTCCTTTGAACAAATCCTAGAGCTGGTAATCCAGAAGAAGATGCATCCTTCGCGTATTGAGGAAGCACAGAGACTGCTTAAGACATTGGAAACTGCATCACCTCTTGTTGAGTCAAAGACCAACACTGCACCCCGTAACTTATTTGTTGCATCAATGATTGAGCAGGAAGAAGAATACACTGTTGATGGTAAACAGAAGAAAGCTGCATTGATTAAAGCATGGGATGCTGAGATGGATAAGCTGATTGCTGCTCATTATGAAGTGCCTGAAGTGAAGGAAGGTGAGACACCTGCCCCATTACCAGTGAAGCCGACAACAACACAACTACAGGCGATGGTTACTCACGTTGAAGGTCTGATGTATCAGAAGCATGACGATAAGGTTGCAGAGAAGGCAAAGATGCGTACTGGCCGTAAGGCCTACACAAGTGAACTAGCATTTGAAGTGGAACGGTCACGTAACCGTGATGATAACGACGGTAAGATAACCGCTTTCTGGTTTAACACTTCAGGAACTAAAGGAAAGAAACGCTCCTTCATGGGTAATATGTCTGCCGCAGATATACAGGCAGATATAATGCCAGGATTTAGGCGCTTGGCGCTTACTTATCCCATGCTTGTGTTGGAGGAATCCCATTTAAAGCCAGAGGATAGTCATTTCGTTGGGATGACTGTGAATGAAGTCTTCGATATTAAATTTGGCCCAACTGCATTTGCAACTTTCTTCGATGTGTACGGCAATAAGACGCCAACAGAGAGAGAATACAAAGAATGGCATACGAAGTGGTGGAAAGAATGAACAACCAAGTAAGACCTACAAGGTCTATTTGGGACGCACCAGAGGAGGAAGCTGTTACTACAGCTCCCCGTCCTGATGATGTTCCTGAAGATATACCTGTCAGCACAGGCCTTCAATTCACAAGAGGAGAGGAAGGCCTACCACCAGAAGAAGTATTCACTGAAGAGAGTTTCCACGCTGATTCACAATCAATTACTGATTCACGCACTCTATCGAAGTACATGACTTCTGCTATTGACCCTGAGATTGCACGGGCATTTATGCCTATGCATGAATCAGATGACCGTCAACTTACTGCAGCTGAAATAATGGCTGATGCAGGGCAGGCTGAATCTCGCACAATGTCTGAGATTCTTTCAGAAGGTGAAGAGATTGCACGTACTGAATTAGGTGATGGTCACTTCACTAAGTCCACTTTGGATTGGCTGGGAACCACACGTTGGAACATGGTCAAGACAGGTGAGTTAGCATTTGATGTTGGCAGCTGGTCTGAAGAAGAGCAGTTGGCTCTAGTCCGTCTAATGGCACAGTATGAAGAGTTACCTGTATCTTGGGAAACTACTAAACGTGCTGCCAAAGGTCTAGCTACTGACCCAACAACCTACATGGGCTTGTCATTTGTTCTTAGCACATTGTCAAAGCTTACTCTTAAGCCAGCGGCTCACGCTGCAGTCCAATCAATGCTGAAGACAACTGTGGGTGCAGGCACTGTTGGGGCGGTGGAAGTAGGTAGCTACATGGGTGTAGATAACTTACTTCAACAGAAGATTAAAATTGACACAGGGCAACAGAAAGACTACGACCTAATCGAAGCTGGCATGTTTGCAGCAGGTGGTGCAGTCGCTGGTTACAGCCTTATTGGTGGACTCACTGCATTAGTAACTAGAGGTGCTGCTAAGAAGTCAGGCAAAGCTGCCGATGGAGTTCTTGATACTACTGATGAAGTGGTAGAGCAGGTTGATGAAGTCGCTGAACAGGTTGATGAAGTTGCTACTGAAGTAGCTGATGAAGTAGATGGGACTCCTAATCTGCTTGATGACTTCAATCCTGAAGATGCTGCTGATGAAGCCGATTGGTTAGCAGAGATGGAGGCTGAAGTAGCTGGTGATTTCACTGATGATGAGTTTGACCTCATTATGTCTGGTGTTGAATCAGAGTACAAAGCTGATGCCAATGTAATCAAGGTAGAAGACAAACCTGTTAAAGCACTACCAGCAACAACGACTATGCCTAAAGGATTGGCAGGCGCAAAGCCTCGTTATAATTACGGTGATACTCCATATGGAATTAAGTTTGAAAGCGATGTAGACAAGGCGCTCTATATCATAGCTGGTAAAGGTAAGTCTAAAGCACATGATGACTACATGCGTTTCTTGCGTGGTGTCTTCCCTGATAAGTTAGAGGAAGAAATCCTAGAGATGGGCAGGACTATCAAAGGCACTCTCAAGGATGCGGCTAAGAAGAAGGACGCTGACATTGATGGTGACCTTGTAGTTGATGCTACTTTCCAACCATCAAAGAAGCCGCGCAGACCTGCAGGGGAGTCTAAAGCAAATGACCCTGTGCCAAAGGTGTATGACGAAAGTAAGACATCTAAGATGCCATACAATGTCAATCGCATGGAGACAGCAAAGGATGTGCGGAGCTTAGTCCTCACCCAAGTTGATAATTACTTAGATGAGAACCCTCGTTCTACACAGACACTTGCTGAGGTACACGCTGAAGGTAGAGCAGCTGCTGAAGAATTAGCTGAACACACAGGCGGTGACTTTGATGCCATTGTTAAGCAGCTAACAGGTGACTTGGAACAGCAGAGGCTTATTACTGCGCGTATCAAATCCACCCGTGACTTACATGTATGGACGTTTGAAGAACTCAAGCGGCTAGCATACAAGCACAAGAAAGTTGGCCTTGATGACACGGAGATTGAAGAGCTTGTTAAAATCACAGAGATGATGAACAAACTCACCCCGTTGACACTTGACCAATCGGCTAGCCAATCCCGTGTGTTAGGTTCACGGAGAGCAATGGCTATCTCAGATGACTCATTGATTCGTGGAGGCATTGACAAGGAAGTAGGCAACACAGCTGCAGATGTATTAAAAGCTGAAGCAGAAACCATTCTACCTGTACTTGATGCTAATGCTATTGCAGCAATTAAGAGTGGCAATGGCCCCTTTGTTGTTAAGAGGCTTGTTAACAGTATTATAGATGGTATTGAGTCTGGGAAGATTAAAGGGCCGAAGCAAGCAAGGGATGCTATCCAGCCTCCTAAAATTGCGCGGATAATCGCTGAAGTCAACCGTATACGTGCAGGCTCCATGTTAGGTGGCATAACTACTATGACTCTGGCTGCGGTGTCTAACCATTGGAATATGGTATGGCAACCTGCATTAGAGTATGCAAGCCGTATGAACGTAGGCCTTACCAAAGCAGGTAGAACAGCTGAAGTAAAGCTTGAGGATAAGCTAGCCCGTACACGCGCCTTAGCCCAATACTCAGGGAACATGCAGTATTATGCCCAAGGGTGGAAGACAGCAATGGAGGCCGTAAAGCTTGGAATCCACATCACTGATAAAAGCGTCACACACTTAGAATCTAGTGCTAATCAGGTGGGTAATAAGTTCAAGTCTAGAAAGCGTATTATCTATGAGAACATCACAGGCTACGCCCATACAGTGTTGATGGCACTTGATGAGCAGCACAAGTTCTCACGCGCTCATTCCATGGCGTTTGCTGATGCTGTTGTTAATGCGAAACGCCAAGAACTACTAGCGAAGAAAGAAGGTAAGACTTCATTCAAAGAAGGTAGTCCTGAGTGGAAGAAGCTCATTGAGAAAGATGTGGCAGCGCAGTTTGATGAACACGGTGGCCTCATCAATGAGGCAATCATGCGTGAGGTTCGGATGGAGACATACACTGAAGAGCTTGTCGGCTCTGTTGGCAAGTTTGTTAATGGAGTTGCAGGTCTTGGTTATGGTGCTGGTGCGTTGGTTCTACCATTTAGACGCGCACCTGTTAACTCCATTTCATATGCTCTCCAGTACGCGCCTCTACCTGAGCTTATAACTAAGCGTATCTCTGCGAAGCAGAAGCAAATACTGCAATCAGGTGACGCAGTTCAGATAGCCAAGTTGCGCGCTCGTAAGAAAGTTGGAGCAATGGCTATAGGTTACTTGTGGTTCACTTCTGATAGTGGCGATATGACAGGTAATGGCCCTACAGATTGGAAGATGCGTAAAGCATGGGAAGCTGCAGGGAATAAACCTTACTCTATTAAAATCAATGGTACATGGGTTTCTTATGCGAAGATTGAACCTTTCTCAACTGTCATGGGTTCTGTTGCGAATGCTCACTATATCTGGAAGATGAATCCTGAGAAATATCAGGATGGCACTGCCAGTGTTATTGAAGCCATTCAAATGTCTGTTACTACCAGTATCCTGAACAAGGCGTACTTTCAGTCAATCAATGATTGGATGAAGATGATAACAGGTGAAGACAACATGACAAAGACTGTTCTCCACGGCTTGGTCACATCATTCGTACCTAACGCTCTCAACCAGTTCAATCAAGACCCTAATGTACGTGAAGCTACGACAGTTATGGAGAAGGTAGAACGGAAGTTAGCAGGTATGTCTGAAAAGCTAGGCGCTCAATACGATGTCACAGGTAAGCCAATGTTGAAACCTAACGATGGTTGGAACTTGTTTAAGACCCCTGATGTTCGTGCTGATACGTCAGTGATGGCACGCACAGTGTTCCAAGAAATCTTTGACTTGCGTGTTGTGCAAGATAAGGAAGGTCTTCTAGGTGAACCGCCACGCAACCTCAGTGCAGGCCGTGTGGATTACCGTGATATTTTCGATGCAGGTGAGACAGAATCTGTGTATGCAAAGTACAACAGGTTTATAGGCGAGACTGAGATAGGTGGAGTAAGCCTTGAAGAAGCTCTCTATGACTTAATCACTTCTGATTCATACACTAACAGACCGAAGTCACCTTACTTAGATATTAACTCACCTCATGTAGCCTTAATAGCGAAGGTTATTAAGCGGTATCGTGAGAAAGCGAAGCATAGGTTGATGATGGAATCACCTGCATTCCACGATAGGTATGAAAGCCTTGGTCAACGTAGGCATGAAGTGAAACGCTCTCGGTATTAAACCCTTTAAAGCCCTGCTAATGCAGGGTTTCTTTTACACACATAAAACATAGAGGCAATTATGGCTTTATCCTTTGTTCAATACACAGGGGACGGGAACACCCGTGTCTACACCATAACCTTCCAGTACCTGCAACAAGCAAACGTACATGTGAAAGTTGATGGTACTCCCATGACATTTTCATGGCTTGACTCAAGTCGAGTTGAGCTAACTACCGCACCAGCTAACGGTGCAATCATAGAACTACGCAGGGTATCTGATAGAACCCAACGTGTGGTTGATTTTCAAGACGGTACTATACTGAATGAATTAACACTTGATACAGACAGTAACCAACTATTTGAACTCACCCAAGAAGCGTTTGATGCTGCAGACCAAGCAGTATCTTTGGATGCCGATGGCATTTATAACGCAACTGACAAGCGCATTAAGAATGTAGCTGACCCTGTAAATCCTCAAGATGCTGTGACGAAATCTTGGGCTGAATCAGGAATGGACTCTCAACTTCAACAAGCAGAACAGGCTAAGTTTGCATCGCAAGCTTCTGAGGCTGCTTCTAGTGTGAGTGAGTCCAATGCTTCATCTTCTGCCAGTGCATCTTCGTCAAGCGCATCTTCAAGCAGTGCGTCTGCTACATCGTCAGCTACTTCAGCTACTGCTAGTGAAGCTTCAAAGGTTGCAAGCGAATCAGCCAGAGACTTAGCTGTTGCTGCGAATGTAAGCTCAGAGGCTGCTGAAACATTAGCGGTGTCTCACAAGGACGCTGCAGCTGTAAGTGCGGCTCAAGCTATTCAATCTGCTTCAGAAGCTGCTACATCTAAAGTGGCTGCAGAGTTAGCTGAGAACAATGCAGAACTAGCGGAAGCTCATGCAGAACTAGCGGAAGCTCATGCAGAACTAGCGGAAGCTCATTCAGAAACTGCACAAGCTGCTGCTGAATCTGCACAAAGCTCTGCTACTGCAAGTGCTGCGAGTGCTTCTGTAGCCGCTGCGTCTGCTGCTGGTTCGTCTGTGAGTGCTTCTGCAAGTGCGGGTGACGCACAATCAAGTGAAGATGATGCTGTTGCTGCTTCTGTAGCTTCTTCAGCTTCGTCTGTAAGTTCCGCTGCAAGTGCTGCAAGTGCATCCACAAGTGCAACGCAAGCGGCTTCTTCAGCGCAGACATCTACAACTAAAGCAAGCGAAGCCAATGCTTCAGCGACAACAGCACAAGCTGCTGCGGCTTACTTAGCGACTATGCCTCACGGCCCAGTTGGCCCAGTTGGCCCTGCTGGAGCTGACGGAGCTGACGGCCCTCAAGGTGTGCAGGGTGTCCAAGGTGTTCAAGGTGTGCAGGGTGCTGATGGTTACATAGGTGCTGACGGTGCTGACGGCCCACAAGGCCCAGCAGGAAGTAACGGCAGTGATGGAGCTACAGGCCCACAAGGCCCACAAGGCCCAGCTGGAAGTGACGGAGCTACAGGCCCACAAGGCCCGTCTGGTGACACTCCTAGCCTCGGTGCAAACTCTATCATCCGCACAAACACCACATCAATTAATGAAAACATCACTATCCCAGCAGGGACTAATGGTATGACAGCTGGCCCCGTTTCTGTGGCTAATGGCTATACCGTCACTGTGAATGGGACATGGACAATTATATGAGTACACTAGAAGTAAAAGAACTGTCGGCTCCAGCGGGGTTCGACATCAAGATTGCATCAGGTAAGACACTGGACTTGAATAGTCAGGGTGACGTGAAGATGCCAGCGGGTAGTGTTGTTCAGGCTGTTCGTAGTACGGACTATGCTGACCTAAACACATCCTCAACTACTTACGTAACTCTGGCCACGATAACAATAACACCTCGTAATTCTAGTAACCTTATACTCCTCTCCGTGACAGGCGGTAAGATGAATCACAACACGGCGAGTGCTACGACTCACCTGTATGCTTTTTATCGGGGGGCAGAGGTACTATCGTATAATACACACTGGTCAGGTGGCAGCATAAATTATGACATAGCATTAAACACTACCGCTTATGATATGGCAGACACTACCTCACCCATAACATTTCACCTAAAGGGCAAGGTGTCTAATGGAAACGGGTGGCTAATGCATGATACAGCTAATCAAGTACCAAATATAACAGCAATGGAGATCGCCCAATGATTGGTATTACAGACGCACTCCAAACACTCCGACCAGAAGCCCAATGGGTACTACGTGGTGATGAACTAGAATGGCTAGACACTGAGCAATCAGAACCTACAGCAGCAGAGCTAACAGCAGAAGTCACCCGCCTACAAGCAGTCTACGACTCACAAGCCTACGCACGTTCACGTAAAGCAGCCTACGACCAACTCAACCAATTCGAGATGCAATTCGATGATGCTGTTAATGGCACCACGACATGGGTAGATGCTGTCAATGCTATTAAATTAGCGTACCCAAAGGAGGTGACTAATGTCTAGTACGATAACAGGCAGTTCCATAAACACTGTTGGCCCTATTACAGGTACTGCTATTACAGGCACTACTATCACAGCAACTTCTTTTGTGGGAGATGGCTCTAGTTTAACTGGCTTGTCTTCTACCCCCATAGTACACCTGTATCGGTTGGCAGATATTCCTTCGACTTCAACAGGAAACTCCTATGCCACTTTCACATTCACTACAACTAAAACCTGTACATTGTTTATAGATGCTCAAGCAACTGTTAGACAGGATAACAGTACACACGATTACTGTTATCTATTGTTTGATGACGTTTCCATCGCAGAGGCATCTGTCTCTGACAGGACGTACCATTGGGCGACTAACCACGCTTTCACAGGCATCTGGGTGACAGACATCCCCGCAGGGAGTCATACGGTGAAAATTCACAATGCTGGTGGTGGTACATCACATGGAGCTAACGACACTGGGTATGATGCTTACATCAGAGTCCAAGAGGTTTAAATGAACAGTTCAACTATATTAATATTACGGGAGGTAGACCGCTAATGGTTTCTAAAGTAAAGACAGATGCGCTTGAGTCAGCACAGGCTGGAGCCTCTATTCAAATCAACTCGCCGTTGCAATTCAGTGACGGCACAATACTAGACACTGCTTCTACAGCTCCAGAAGGTTTGGCGGCGACAGGCGGCACAATAACAGACACAGCGTTATATCGATATCATGCGTTCCTCTCTTCAGGGACGTTTGAAGTAACGGCTGGCTCTACTGTGGTTGACATGTTAATCGTCGCGGGTGGAGGTGGTGGTAACCAAGACGTAGGTGGTGCTGGTGGTGCAGGCGGTCTTATATCTACCGCAGTCAGTGTTTCTGTAGGCTCTTATGCTGTAACTATAGGCGCTGGTGGTTCTTATTCTGGTGGTAATGGAGGTGACTCTAGTGTTACAGGCAGCACTACTGCTATAGGTGGCGGTGGTGGTGGTAAATGGCAAGGCGGTAGTGGTTCATCTGGTGGTTCAGGAGGCGGTGGCGGTGGTAACTATGGCAGTGGCGCTTCTGGAACTTCAGGTCAGGGCCATTCTGGA
>ENA-OSET01001903-OSET01001903.1-sediment-metagenome-genome-assembly--contig:-NODE-1903-length-20942-cov-4.383944_pt1 | contig 20942 bp, 18 predicted proteins | sample MGYA00237882_ERZ534229 | MGnify/ENA primary metagenome ERZ534229 (study PRJEB26408, sample SAMN06266212) | sediment metagenome | isolation source: Hudson Canyon methane seep mesocosm | place... | reverse complement strand
CTGACGACTTCGCGAGGGTAGACTGAGGCTGAATCAATGGTGCCTACAAATAGCTCTTCGAAACTCAACATCTTGTGCTGCACGTCTAAATATAAGCAGGCGAATACTTCTTGTTTTTTATTTGCCATCGCTCTTTGTAGAAAAAGTTTACAAGCTTCTGGGCTCGTGAAGACATCTTTCTCGCGGATTTCATGTTGAAAATAGCGCTTACTCATTTCTAGCGATGCTTGAAGTTGAACGTACTTTGCTGGCCCCATTCCTGGAAATTTACAGAAGTCTGCTAATGATGCTTCAATGACAGCGTTGAGATTGCCGTAATGATTGACGAGGTCGCGAGCCAAATCGATGGCTGTTTTTCCTGGGGTGCCAACACGCAAAAAAATGGCTAGTAGTTCTGCGTCGCTTAAATGGTTAGGGCCTTTACGTAGTAATTTTTCTCTCGGCCTTTCATCTGCGGGCCAGTCGGTGATTGCCATAACTAAATCCTTTTAGTTACTAATGTGAATGTACTTAATCCTTAACCTTTATTGCTTGCCATGCGGCCTCAGCATAGAGTGTCTTGTGTTGGATTAAGTCGGTCTTGGTTCTACCCGACAGCCATCGTAAAGCAAAAGCCTGGGCGGGACCAATAATCAGCGTGTGGTAGACCTCAAATGGAAGCTTCTGTATTTCATTTTTGATAATGTAAGGAGAAAACCAATCTCTGAGGCGGTTAAAGTGGGTTTTCCGCTGATCTTTTTCTTCATCAGTTTTTTTGCTGTGTTCTACCAAGCTTCGGTACCTGAAGACAAATTGCGCCCAATCCGGGTGTTCGTTTATCCAGTCGATATAGCAACCCACAACTGCCTTAACGCCTTCTTCAGCTGTACCTGCTTTCTCAAGTGCAGCTTCTTGTAAGCGACTATGATCGTTGACACCCTCCATAAACAGAGCGGCGACAATGCCGTCTTTATTGCCGAAGTGATGATAAATGCTGCCAACGCTAATACCTGAAGCATCTCTGATGTCAGCGATTGTTGTGTTTTCTACGCCATTTCGCATAAAGCAAGACAGTGCGTGGTCGAGTATTACTTGTTTGGATTTGTTCATAGTTCAAAAGGTCAGCGATAAAACTAGAATTATATTCTAGAATTTAGTTCTAATATTGTGTAGAGTCTATCCTGTCTCTAGCAGAAACGAAAGCGAAGACAGTATTTTAGCGATGTAAGAATGGCTAATTATTGCATTAAGTTGATCACTAATTTTATAGAAAGGAGAAGTATATGAGTCAAGTATTAGCGGCATTCGAGCAAGCTGGTGTTGAGAAATTTAGCGAAATGATTTGCCAAATGGCACCTTTCTTTTCGACTATTAAGCCACTATTTGTAGACTTGAAGCCTGGTTATTCCGAGGCCAAAGTTACTAAGTGTAGAGAAGTTCAAAACCATATCGGAACGGTGCATGCCATCGCTATGTGTAATGCGGCTGAATTGGTAGCCGGTACACTGACTGATGCGACGATTCCTAAGGGTTTTCGTTGGATTCCGAAAGGGATGTCAGTTCAATATATTGCGAAAGCCAAAACAGACATTAGAGCTGTTGCAAGGTCTGAAGGTGTTGATTTTGGCGTGCCGGGAGACAAAGTAGTTGCGGTTGATATATATGACACAGACGACAAAGTCGTCATGCATGCAGACATTACAATGGATGTTCGTGAGGCATAATCTCAGACGCTGCTATTGAACGGTTATGAGTGACCGTTCAATAGCGCAACAAATCTGTTCGCGAGCGTGTGAGCATCACCAGGCCAACGCGCAGAGAGGTAATTTCTATCTTCGACGACCCAGGCAGGTTTGTCATTGTCTAAACTGTCTCGATTGACCGCAGAGGTTTTTAACTTAAAATTAGCCTCACTCCTTGGTACATCGATAAAATCGCCTTCTGATTCAAGTAGGCGTTTTATTTCATGCTCTACGCTCCAATATCCAGCCGGGTCTTTTGGGCCCTCCTGGTATGTGCGGTAGTAGTTTGAATCCCAAAACCGAGCGAAAAACCGAGTGAAATTCCAGGCCGACTTTTCGAATTCCCAGGTTAGTGCAGTGGTTTTCTTGCCAAATAATACCGATTGACCTGTTTTGTTCGAAATAGACCTTGCCGCTAGTAACACGCCATGACACACAGCAGCCACAGGCTTATGTAGATTAAGTTCATTTGTTTGCTCAAAAAAATCAACGATAAATGTTTGAAGAACGGAGTCTTCCAAATAAGGCCGCATCTTTGGGGCGTGGCCTCCCGGTAGCAACATACCATCAAAGTCGCTGACGTTTAGCTGGTCATATCGAAGAGGGTTCTGAAAATGTTTATCTTGGCACAAATGACCGTAAGCTGTGCGAGCACTTTTATTGGCTCTAAGTAATAGGCCGACTAATTTTAGCTTTTTGAGCAAAGGTATCCATCCCCAGGGGTCCAGCCCTTCGCCAGAAATCATCATGGGGTCGGCGTGTGCTTGTTGCCCATCAGGCGTTGAGAAAAAAATTTCAAAGCCGGCATTCTTCATAATCTGCCATGGAATAGACACTTCAGTTGGGTCAAAATCATTATGTGGGAGTGGAATGATAATTTTCTTGTTAGTCATGATAAATTAGTCAGGCTATGGTTTTGGATCCTCGATTATCCTAGAATTCCGCTACTAAACAATAGCCAGAAATAAGAGATTTATTATGAACGATAATTTGAAGAGCCATTCTGAGATAACTAAGCAGGAGAAAACTGAAATAGAAGCGGCTTCTTTTCGACGGTTGTTAAATCACCTTGATGATAATAAAGATGTTCAGAATATTGATTTGATGATTTTAGCTAACTTTTGTCGAAACTGTCTTTCCAAATGGTATATGTCATCGGCAGAAGAAAGAGGCATAGAAGTAGATTATGATCAAGCGAGAGAGGCTGTTTATGGTATGCCTTACTCCGAGTGGAAAGATAACCATCAACAAAAGGCAAGCCCAGAACAAATGGCCGCATTCGAAGCCAAAAAAAAGTAAGGCCATATATCGATCAAATAGAGCGCCTGGTTCACACGCTTTGATGTTTGTTGGCGACACTAGTTAGTTTAGTCGGCTAATATGGTTTGCCCATTGAGTTGTCTTTTTCGATCAATAATGAGAATAAAAATGAAAAAAAAGGTCGCTATTGTTGGTGGCGGAATTGCGGGTTTGACGGCCGCCTATTTATTGCATAAAAAATACGACATCACCTTATTCGAAAAAGACGATAGAGTCGGCGGAAATGCCTATACCTTGACGACTAAAGACGGTTTAGATTTTGATATTGCTGTCGCTGTATTTGGTAAGAATAGCTATCCAAATTTTCACAAACTACTTAAGCGTTTAAATATAGAAACTCGTCGATTCTCTAGTCCAGGTGTCGGTATGCGCGATGTCGATACTAAAAAGACTTTTACCTTTTCTTTTGGTTTAAAAGGCTTGTGGGCGCAGAAATTTTCAATTTTAAGACCTAAACATCTCATTTCAATCTTTTCCGAGTTTTCCAACATGAACAAACTCAGAAAAATGTATGAACATGGCAAGCTAAAGGGGTTATCTATGAAGGAGGCGTTTGCCTTACTCTCTCATGAGAGTGATGCAAGGTTCATGTCGATGTTTATGTTATGTACGGTTTCTTCGATGTACTACGAGGAAATAATGGACGCGCCAGCCGAATTCTTTTTTGGCAAGATGACAACTCACAAGGACTTTTTCTCGCCCAAAGCTGTGTACTCGATGTTTCAAGCGACAAAAAATACCAAGAGTTATATTGATGCATTAGAAGGGCATTTTAAAGAGGATGTGGTGTTGAACGCCTCGATTGTTAGTATTGAGCGAACGACTCAAGGCTGTACCCTCAAAAATAGTGAAGGGGAGGCGGCGCACTTTGATTCACTTATTTTTGCCTGTAATGCAGATCAAGCTTTGTCGATGTTAGAAAGGCCGACAGAAGAAGAGCAAGAAATACTCGGAGCATGGAAATACAAAGAAGGGCCAATCGTTGTGCATAAAGATAAATCTTCTTTGCCCAGGAGAAACTTACATAATATGTACACGTATTTGTTTACAAAGAATACGGCAGTTCATACCTCGATTACTGGCCATATTCGTACGCTAAAAAGTGTACCAAATGACTGCCAGTATTTGAGCACACAACACCCGAACTTTCCGATTAATGAAGATCTGGTTGAGTTTCAGAAAATATTTCGCACACCTATTTTTGACGATAATGCAGTAAAAACGATCGATAAGTTGCCTTCCTTAAACGGAACGGAAAATACTTTCTACTGCGGCTCACATTTCGGTTATGGCTTGCACGAAGACGCAGTCTCATCGGCCATTGATGTTGCTCGAAGCTTTGGCGTGGCCTGGGATTGACTTAGCTGTGTGCTAAGTCTTCTTTGAAAAACTGCTCATACTCTACTTCCCACTTCTGAATAAGTGGTCGACTATCATGTTCCCACGGATGAAAGTCTTTTTTAAGGTACTGAAATAAGGCTGGTATCGAGTGCCTCATGATGCCATTTTTTTGCCAGAAAAATTTCGCGCCATTGATCCAGGTTTTTGGTTTGTAGAGTTGACCGTCCACTTTTAGCATGTAGCACATGTTTTGAAATGTAATACGCGATATGTTCATCAAGACGATAAACATGACAACTCTACGCATACGTTGATTATTAACCTGGCTTTGGAATACGTCAAAAGCGACACCCTTATGTTCGGTTTCTTCAACCGCATGCCACTTCCACAAGGCCTTCATCTTTTCCGATGCACCCTCTAACCACTCTGGGTTTTTAAGCATGCCTTCGGCAAGAACCGCGGTAATGTGTTCCGCTGCGCATGTTCCAGCTAGTTGTCTTTTCTCGTTTAAGCTTTCGACAAGACCCATTTGTTTGACGATACCTTGCTCTAGAACGCCTAGGTCGTAACCGCGATGTTTTAAAGCATCGTTATATTCGATGTGTTCTTTGGTGTGTTGTGCTTCTTGGCGAATGAACTTGGATATTTGGTTGAGCAATGTCTTATCGGTGACTCTGCTCTTGTATCGACGAACGCTTTTGATAAATTGCTTTTCACCAAGGGGGAACTGAATTGAAAGCGCATTGAAAAATGCAGTTTTGAATGCATCGTCAGAATGCCACAGCGTCGCAAGCTCATCTTCTACATCGAAATGATAAGCGCGATGTTCTATTTCAAGATCTTTTGGAGTGGGGTTGTGAAACTTGGTTTTTTCGAGCGTTTCCATTGTCATATCCATACCGCCTTCAATTGATTATGGTGAAGTCTGTCGCACTAAACTCATGATAATGGAATTAAGTGTAGCGTTATCTTCGATTGACAACAGGTTTCAATTTTCCTATTAATAGGTCATTTTTTGTCATCCTTCATATGACGATAACAGTAAGGTGGAAGGTTATTCCGCTGAGAGCGAACAATGAAAGGCAATTATATAAATGCCATGGTCAACATACTGGCTGAAATGGGTATCGACAGAGATTCATTTCTATCGGAGTGTGGGATACATGAGTCTGACCTGCGTCGTGATAATCTCATTGGTGTGCCCGAGCTATTTAAATTATGGAATTTGGCAAACCATTATTCTAAGAGCCCGGGGTTGGGCCTTATTGTGGGAGACAAGCTCAACATAAATACGCATGGTTCTTTAGGATACGCGTTGATGGCCAGTCGTACCTATGAGGAGGCCTTGCGACTACTGGTAAAGTATTACAAAGTACAAGCGCCACGCGCGACATTTAAGGTAAACAAAACGCCTAGCGATTACCATCTGATAACCGAACCCACTGCTAGCTTGCCCGATGCGCCATGGTTTGTCGCTGAATTCATGGTGAGTAGTGTCTATAAGTCTACCGAATTTCTATGTTGTGGTGATGTAGAAGGCTTGTCGGTTAGCTTTGGTTTCTCAGCACCACCTCATGTTGAGATGTATTCTCAATATATTCGTGTGCCATTTGTTTTCGATCAACCTTTTAACGGGCTCATTATACCCAAAGAAAAAGCTAAGCAGGCCCTATCTTCATCTGACCCTGTTGCGGCTAATCTTTTTGAGCAGCAATGTGCGGAGCTAATCAAAGTGTCCGATAGTGCTAAGGTTTCTGGGCAGATAAAAAGCTTACAATCTAACAATGTAGGGCATTTTTTGTCGCAAGCTCAAGTGGCGAATTTATTGAACATGAGCGTCAGTACTTTGCATAGGAAATTAGCAGATGAACATACGAGTTACAAAAAATTGTTAATGGAGCTAAAGAAGGATATTGCGATCCGTCAGGTTTGTGAAACCACTTCATCTGTTGAGGAAATCGCCAATGTATTGGGTTTTAGTGATGCGTCTAACTTTAGACGTGCCTTTATTAGCTGGACCGGGAAAACACCGAGCGAATATCGCTCCAGCAATTAACGATATGCTTGCTAATACAAGGCTAATTGGCTAGTCGAGGCTTGACTACATGAGGTTTGAACGTTGGAAGATATTGGCTGTCTATCCGCAATAAAGCGCACTTTTTCAACCATTACACTGTTTATTACATCAACTTTTAAACCATTGGGGCTCTTTGTGCTATATTAGGAGCCAATATGTGCGCAACATTTGCCTGTGGCAATCGTTTAGTCGCATGAGCAGAATCAACCTTTATGAGTAGTAATTCATATGGCTAAAAAGAAACTAGAGATTCGTGATAAAACCATTTTTGATGGTTTTTTCGTCAAATACGTTTTGAAATGTATTTTTTTGATTTGGTTCAAGTTAACTGGATGGCGAACAACAGAGAAGTCACCCGAAGGTGCCGGAATAACTATTGCCGCTCCTCATACCTCAAACTGGGATATCATCTACGCGATGGCGGCGGCGATTATTCTCGATATCAAAATGTATTTTTCGATAAAAGAAAGCTGGTGCAGAATTCCCGTAATTGGCGGGTTAATGCTGTGGATGGGGGCTATTCCTATTGATCGTTCTTCTAAGGGCAAAGGTCAAGTCGATCTAATCAAAGCGTTTGTTGAAAAAAATAAAGATAGACGCATATTCTTTTTGTTTACCCCTGAGGGTACACGAGGAAAAGTCGACAAATGGAAGACTGGTTTTTATCATGTTGCGAACGATTGCGAGCTACCGATATTCTTAGCGCAGGTCGATTATCGAACTAAAGTCTCGGGCGTATTTCATACTTACCAGTTGACCGACAACAAAGAAACAGACATAGCCGCAATTCAAGCGTCATACGAAAGGGTTCACGCGAAATTTCCTGACATACAATATCCTCACTATACTGGCCCAATCCCTGAAATTTCAGATAGAGAAGCTCGCGTAATGCGCGCAATGTATTCGTTCAAAGAAGCTGCTACGCAAGCTGAAATTGCGGCCAAGGCTCGGTTTGAGGAACTCTCAACTGAGATGTTAGATTTCTTAGTTGAAAAAGGCGTACTTGAAGTGGTCAATGATCGCGGTGAAGGTGACAAGAGTCGTACCTATAGACTCACACTTGCTGGCAACGGCTGCCTTCTACATATCATGCCGACGCTGGCTTAGTATACTAAATTGACGGATTGAATAGCGCTTATGTTGTAGCTGAGCGCTATTCAATAATCTTAGTGCAGTTTGAACGCGCACACGTCTGCTGCAAGTAAGCAGATCCCTGTAGAAATCCTATTTTTCGCGTCCTCTATATTTTTTCCACTTAATAATATTTTTCCTAGTTGTCGTGTGACAACATCCTGAATGAGCTCAAATTCAGTATTGTCTTGGTGTTCTGGAGCATTCATTCTTCTGCATAGTGATAGAAAGATTGCGAGTACTTCTTGCTTCAATCGAGAAGAGCACTGTATGTGAAACTGCAAATGACTAGAGCGTTCGCCTACACAAGTCGTCAGCTGGACCTTGTTACATAGTTGGTCAAGCTCCATCGTCGGTAGGTTTATGGTCAATTCTTTGAGTGAACTTGTTTGAGTGCCGGTTTGTCTTCGGCGCTCTAGCATAGCGAGTAAAGTTTGGGACTTTTGATGGTTCTGCTCCCCCCAGTTATCGGTCAGGTATAAGACGATAGAAAGCTGACAACTCAACTCATGAAGCTCAGTTATTATACTGGGCAAGTCGGTTTTTTCGGACAAACCCATCGTTAAGCTAGCATCTGTGTGCCAGTCGTTTCGTTTGATTTCATCCTCAAGCATCTCAGCCCAGTGGTTGAGCTTCTCTGTATATACGCGACGCTTTTTTTCTTCTTTCGCGTAATCTGATGACTCGGCCATTTGTTGTTTTTTGGCCGTTGCGATATATGAAAGTAATTTTTCGGGTTGATACACCCACTTGGTGATTTTCTGGAAAGGAATATCTAGTAAATTGCCTATCAAGTGGAGTTCTTCGAGCTGAGTTAGTCGTACGATGCTAACTGGAAGGTTTTCAAGATTGTTGTTTCCCAAGTCGAGTAAGCTAAGCGCTCTTAAAGACCCTAGTCCTTCGGGCAGTCTTTTTAGGTCGTTTTCTCCTAGCCGTAAGGTTTTGAGTTGAGAGCATTGAGTAAGCGACGCCGGTAGACTGGTGAGATGATTAGAGAAACAATCTAGATAGCGCAACTCTGACAGTACGAGGTTGCCAGGTAATTCTGATAACTGGTTAGAAGCTAAATCTAAGCGTTCTAATTTTTTAAGTTCGACGAGCGTATTGGGCAAACAAGAAATCTTATTGCCTGCCAGATCAAGTACTCTTAAGTTCTTGAGTGTGGAAATTTCGCCTGGAATAGAACTTAGTTCATTCCCTGACAGGTTTAACTCTTCTAGATGTACTAGCTCGAAGAGTGCGTGAGGGAGCTGACTTAAGCCCAAAAAACTAAGATGGAGCTCGGTGGCATTATTTTTTACCGCCTCCTCGATTAATTCTAGTGCTTGTTTATCTTTAGCGCTCATAAATGTAAGTTTCTTGGAGTTGTACTGATTGTTTCAGTATGGATGAATACACTGTCTTCGTTGGAATAAATTTCAAAAAAATGCAGATAAAATTGATGACAAGACTAAACTTTAAAAACTAGCCTGGTTTATGGGACTTTCCTTACAATGAAAAAAGATACCTCAAAGAAATGAAGAAACAAGTGACCCGAAAAGGCTATATGACTAATGAAATAAACGCGAAACAAATTCCTGTTGGCGCACTTGAAATTGGCATGTATGTTAGCGAGCTAGACCGACCCTGGTCAGAGACGCCGTTCTTAATGCAAGGTTTTTTAGTAGAAACGTTTGAGCATATCGATTTAGTGCGAGAGTTTTGCCACTATGTATACATCGACGCCGTTCAACAAAAATATGTACCTCCCGAAGAGCGCTCGATATCTACCACTCGAACTGAGAAACGTTATATACATAAAGTGAGTATTGAGGATGAGAGTGCGACAGCTAGCGGTGTGTATAAACAGGCAAAACAACTCACCAAAAATGTACTTGATGAAGTACGCCTAGGCTTTGCGTTCGATGCTGATAAAGCTAAGAAAACGGTTTCTGAGTGCTTAGATAGCATACTGCGTAACCCCGATGCGTTGATGTGGTTAGGGAAGGTACGAAATGTAGACAGTCGTGTTGCAGACCACAGTTTGAATGTCGCTATTGTCGCAATAGCATTTGCGCGATACTTAGGGCTTCCAGAAGAGGATTTGAAAGATATTGGCTTATGCGGGCTACTGCACGATATCGGAAAAATGAAAGTGCCCCCTGAAATTCTCAACAAGGGTAACCTGTTGAATGCTCAAGAAGAAGATGTGTTGAAAGGGCACCCTCTGCACGGGCGAAATATATTGATGTCTAATCGCTCACTATTCAATGGTGCTACAGATGTGGCTCATTGCCATCACGAGCATTTGGATGGAAGTGGTTACCCGCGAGGTCTAAAAGAAGTCGGAATTTCTTTTTATACCCGAATAATATCTATCGTAGATTTATATGATAGGTATACATCTGCTAGTGCAAATGAGCAGGCTAAATCGTCATTGGATGCACTCAGGTATTTGTATTCAAAACGGGGCACGCATTACGACGACAAATTGGTACTTCAATTTATTCAATGCATTGGTCTTTACCCTCCTGGGAGCATCGTAGAATTGAAGAATGGAGAAGTAGGAATAGTGATTTCAACAAACTATCAAAATAGGCGATTGCCTAAAGTTCTGATGCTTTTAGACAAAGATAAGCAACAACAAAACAAGCGTATCATGAATTTAGGGAACGAGAAGCACCAGGGAGAGAATCAGGAATGCTTAATTAAAGATGTTCTTATCAATGGATGTTACGGAATCGATATTGCTGAGCATATCGAGAAGGGGCTAGTGTTTAGCTAACCGACCAATTACGCACAATATCTCTATTGTTGTCGTCTACTTAACGATTTTCTCAATTTTAACCTGTTTTGACCACATTGAACCTTGACCATAATCTAGCTCAAGCGCCATCTTTACACTATTGAATGAAACTCATAAGACGATAAAAATAAGAGAGCATATGGATATTCTTCAGAATGATAACTCGTCGGATTTAGCTTTGAATCAGATTGCTTGTTTGGGGGACCAGAAATACCCAAGTTTTGAACTTAGAATTATATTTGAGTATTTATCATCAATTGGACATGCAGATTGGTGTAGCCAACAATTAGCTGAACTAGGTTTGTCGACGACCAATCTTGTCGATAAATTTATTACCGCGCACCAGGCTCTTGAGGGGCTGACTAGAGTAACGCGTGATTTCTATAAGCCGGGTTTTGGTTGTGAGGTAGCGAAAAGGTATTGTGCCGAAGACTTTGGTGCGTTGGGTGTTTGTATCAGCCATGCCGAGAACCTCGGCGAAAGTATGTCTATATGCCAGATGTACTACGACTTTTTGGGCAGTTTCACTGATATTGCAAATATTGTTGAAGGTGATGTTTATATTAATCGTTTGATAGATGTAGCCCGTTTAGACCCAGATACTTTACAGTTTTTATTCGAACTAACCGTTATGGGAATGTCGAGCGTAGGTGAGCAGATTTCGGGGGTGAAAATTGAATTTCTCGTTGTACGTTTTACCTCAAAACTCCGTGAGCACGAAAAATTACTGTACCAAGATTACTTTAATTGTAAGGTCGAAGATCAGAGTAAGTTTAATGAGTGGGTGGTCGACCTGAAAAGTTTGGACGTGCCGCTGAAAGCGACGACGATGTCCCCAGAGACGTCCATTTCAGAATTGACCTCACTGTTGAGCGACTTACATGGAGAGCAAGGCCTAGTCGACCATATTGATGGTATGCTAAAAGCGTCACCAGGGGATTTTCCAGGGCCCGATATGGTTTCTCAAGCACTAGGTATGAGTAGTCGAACCATGAGAAGGCGCTTGAGTAATATGGGTACGAGCTTTAGTGCCCTGATCGATAAAGTACGATGCCAGCTCGCCATCAACTTGATCCAATATGATGAACTATCAAACGAGGCGCTTGCCGAAGAGTTGGGTTATTCTGACGCGGCAAATTTTTACAATGCCTTCAAAAAGTGGACAGGACATTCGCCAAATCATTATCGATCAAATATGCGCTAAGTTATCTTGTAAATCAGGCCGCCGAATCGTCGTTATTTCGGCTATCCAGCCACGTTACGAGTTGTTCAAAGGGAAGAGGTCGACTAAAGTGATAACCTTGTAAAAAGTCACAGCCCATGCCTTGTAGAACACCACTAACATCTTCTGTTTCAACACCCTCAGCTACAACTTCTAGGCTCAAGTCGTGACACATGTTAACGGTTGTTTGAACGATAATCGCGTCACTTTTTGATTTACTCATTTCCATCACAAATGAGCGGTCAATCTTGATCTCTTGAACGGGTAGCTGTTTGATATATGCCAGCGAAGAGTAGCCTGTTCCAAAGTCGTCGATAGAAATACGTATATCGTATGAATTTAGTTTCTTGAGAATATCTAGCGCCTGATCTGGGTCGTCCATCATGGCTGTTTCAGTCACTTCTAAAGATAACTGGCATGGTGCGACATTATATTTAACCAGCATTTGTTTCACTAATTCTGGAAACTGCTTGTCTTTCAAATTGATAGCAGAAATATTGACTGCTACCGAAAGTACCAAGCCGCGTTTATCTAGCTGAGCAACACGATCTAAGGCGGTATCAATAACCCAAATTGTTAGCGAATTAATCAAACCCGCTTGTTCTGCAATAGGTATAAATTCATCTGGTGGGATAAACCCATGCTCCGGATGGTTCCAACGTAGTAAAGCCTCCATACTATCAACCGAGTTGGTTTTTACTTTTATTTTTGGTTGAAAGTACAGCTCAAGATCATTTCTCAACATAGCGTGACGTAGCTCGCCCGCGAGCGTTAATCTTCTTTCATTGTAGGGGTTAATATCTTCTGAATACTCCATCACAGGTGCGCCGACTGACTTGCCTTGATCGAGTGCTATTTGAGCGTGGCGAATTAACTTTGAACCATCTATGTATTGCCTCGAATATCCGGCAACACCGGCAACGCCACCTACAGTAATTAGCATGCCTTCAAATTCAATCGGCTCTACGACCTTCGATACAAATCTGTTTACGATGCTTAGCGCGTTTTCGGTTTTTTTGGTATCGATAACAATCGCAAAACTAACGCCTTCTAGCGCACTCACGTAAAAATCTTGTTGCTCTGTTTCTTCAAGGCGCACTACGCCAGGAATCGACTTCACCATATTATTAAAGCGTGAGGTGATGATCTTTAGAAATTCATCGGCTTTTTGGTGTCCAAGGGTCTTGTTAACCTCATGAAAGCGGTTCAGGTGAAATAGTGCGAGTTTTGTCCGCTGCCTATTCGTTGGCATGTTTTTGCCATTTTCTAGCCAATTCACAAGAAACGCTCTATTCGGTACCTTGGTAATCGGGTGGTGAAGAGCGCCAAATACTAACTTCTCTTCTGCTGCAAAGCGCTCTTTTCGTTCTCGATTGAGTCTATCAGCCAGTGCGAGTGATAATAGAACTGCTTCTGCAGCTGCGCCTATTTGGAGGCCATTTTCTGTCAAATAGGTTCTTGGTAATATCCCAAATTTACTCAAAGCTAATGCTGCAGCGGAAAGTGTAATACACAGCCATGCGATGGAGTAATAACGGGCATATTGGTAGCCACGTGACCACAGATAGGGCCCGATAAACAGGCAGACCGAAGAGGCGATGAGCACCGAGAATATCGAGATTTTTATTGAATTACTGTAATTGAGAGAGAATGAGCCAATTGTATTTAGGATGCTAACGATCGCGATGCCTATGAAAGCCTTATTCATATTTGGCGATGTATGCTCTAAATTAAGAAATTTTCGTGTGAATAAACAACCAAATAGAGTGCAACACGGGACAAGGAATATAATGCTGAACGATTGAAAGTCAGGAAAGTTACTCCAGATGTATTGCGATGCTAGGCCGTGTAAGCTGAACTGAACAAAGGTGAGTGTAAATATAAACAAGACATAGTATAAATATACTATTTCTCTTAGAGAGAATAGCAGAAACAGGTTATATAAAATCATGACCAGCATCATGCCGTAATATATTGATTTATTAATTAATTCGCTTTGGTCGGCAGAATAATACAAGTGTGTAGGGGACAGTGTTAACGGTACTTGAATTGAGCTGCCGCTTCTTACTTTCAAATAGATATCAGCACTACTATTGGGCTGAATCTTTACTTCAAATATGAAGTTTCGATGAGGTATTTCCCGCTGGCTAAAAGGGTATTGGTTACCTGATACTTGATGCTCCATAACATTCCCGTCGACCACCTTATAAAACTCGACGGAATTGAGCATGGAGTACCCGATTTCCAGTAAGTGTGTTGACGTTTCTCGTTGTGAGTTTTCGACAGTAAATTTGAACCAATAGGTCGAAGATGAATAGCCCATACTCGGTGTTTCAGACATGTGTCTTTGCCACACAATTTTAGGTGAGCTGTTGCGAATATCATCGATGGTGATTTGGTGAGACTTATCCTTATAAAAGTCGATGCGATATCCGAGATTTTCTTTTTCGACGACCTCCGATAAGGCCACTGTTTCACTCGCGTTTGAATCGAGCGTAAAAAGGCTGAATATCAGTAAGATGATTGTCGTAAGGATGGGACTCATTGGTAAAGATACAAACTCTGGAACTTAAACCATAAGTAAAGCCTAAATTGACTCAATGTCTATTCAAAGTATCGAAAAATTGAAGGCTATATCAAGATTCTTTTTCCTATTGCAACTTCTTCTCAGCACCGTATTTCTTGTGGTAGCCTCAATGGAATCAAAACTATGAGAGGGGGTTAGAATGAACCACCAATTTGAGCAATGTAGTGTTATTGTCGATTTCCCTGTTGCCTGGGGTGAAATGGATGCGTTTCAACATGTTAATAACGTGGTGTATTTTAGATATTTTGAAAGCGTGAGAATGGCCTATTTTGATAAAATCGGCGTTAATGAGGCAAAGAAATTAACAGCAATCGGGCCAATTCTAGCGTCAACACAGTGTCGATTTAAAGCCCCGTTAAGTTACCCCGATACGGTATCTATCGCGACGCGTGTTGTAGATATCTCAGAAGACCGGTTTACGATGAAATACTATGTCAAAAGCCATGCAAGTGGCAGAGTGGTCGCAGAAGGTGATGGACTGGTCGTATTCTATGATTACAACAATAATTGTAAACACGGCATACCTGAACAAATAAGCCAAAAAATCAAAGAATTCGACGCGCTGTAGATATTGATAGCTGAGCTATACTTACCCTCAGTACTAATTGAGATACAAAGGCTTGGGTATGGGTGTTCCTAGTGACAGTAATATTGTTATATTTGGTGCATCAGGTGATCTGACGTTCAGAAAACTTGTGCCAGCGCTATATCACCTGTTTGTTACTGACCAGCTATCATCGTCATTTTTCATATTAGGGGTAGGCCGTTCGAGCTATAGCGATGATGAGTTTCGTTCGAAGTTATCAAATAACATGCTCACAGATCAAAGGGTAGATGAGGTTGCTCTGACGCTTTTTCTTCAGCACGTTTACTACGTAACCTTAAATACCTCTACAGAGTGTGAATATGTTCACCTTAAAGCCAAGTTAGCGTCTCTATACCAACAATACAACGTTGCGCCCAATACCCTGTTTTATCTCGCTACGCCGCCTAGCTTGTTTGGTGTAATTCCAAAGTGCCTCGCCGCACACCAGCTAAATGATGAGTCTGAAGGGTGGAAGCGCCTAGTTGTCGAAAAACCCTTAGGCTACGACCTGAAAAGTGCAATTGATCTAGATACTGAGCTTCATCGTTATTTTGACGAACAGCAAATTTATCGTATCGACCATTATTTGGGAAAAGAAACGGTTCAAAATTTACTGGTGTTTCGTTTTGCAAATGGCATGTTTGAGCCCTTGTGGACTCGAAACTATATTGATTACGTCGAAATAACGGGGGCGGAGCAAATTGGAGTAGAAGGGCGAGGCGGATATTACGATGGGTCTGGCGCGCTTAGGGATATGCTTCAAAACCATCTGCTTCAAGTGCTTGCAATGACCACGATGGAGCCACCGGTTGAAATTAATGCCGATTCGATACGAAATGAAGTGGTGAAAGTACTCAAGAGCTTGCAGCCTTTGACGCAAGAAGGGTTAGCGAAAGATTTAGTGCTGGGGCAGTACAGACAGAAAAACGTAAATGGAGAGACTCTGCGGGGTTATTTGGAAGAGAAAGGCGTGGGCAATAATTCTCGAACCGAAACTTATGTTGGTTTGCGGTTATTCATCAATAACTGGCGTTGGAATGGAGTGCCTTTTTATATTCGAACTGGTAAGCGCTTACCAACCCGGGTTACTGAGATAGTCATACATTTTCATAAAACACCTCACCCAGTATTTGGTGTGAATGCACCCGCGAATAAACTCATAATTCGTATCCAACCCAATGAAGGCATTGTCACCAATTTTAGTCTAAAAAAACCAGGAGCAGGGTTCGAGGCGAAAGAAGTTTCGATGGACTTCAAATATGAGTATTTGGACTCTTCAGATGGAGATGCTCGCCTGTTATCAGCATATGAACGCTTATTGCTAGATGCCTTAAATGGTGATGCGACCCTTTTTGCTCGAAGTGACGCAGTTCAGGCATGTTGGAAGTTTGTACAACCTGTGCTCGAATATAAAGAAAACCAGGGCCAAATATTTGACTACCCATGTGGCTCATGGGGACCAACGCAAGCGGATGCATTGCTTGCACAAGACGGCAGGGCGTGGCGAAAGCCCTGTGCCGAAAGCAAATGACGAGATATCCATGGCAGACCAAAACCAAGCTAACCAAATAGACATTCGAGTATACTCATCGAGTCAAGAGCTTGTCTCTAGTTTGGCTGAGCATTTAAATAAGTTGTCTAATGACTGTGTTAGTAAAGGCACACGTGCACACATTGCCTTATCGGGCGGGAGCACGCCAAAAAACCTTTTCAAATATTTGGCTAACTCGGACTATGCAAACTCAATACACTGGCCCCGACTCCATTTTTGGTGGGGCGACGAACGCTGTGTTCCACCTGATCATACCGACAGCAATTACCGGGAAGCGAACGAATTACTCCTAAAGCGAATCGATATACCTACCCAGAATATACATCGCATCCGAGGTGAGGCCAAAGCAGAAATAGAAGCTGAACGATTTGCTACTGAAATGAAACAACACATTCCATTGAGTGATGGCTGCCCGAAGTTCGACTGGGTGATGTTGGGCATGGGAGAAGATGGCCATACAGCGTCGTTATTTCCCAATCAAACCAATTACCAAAGTGGCGCGTTGTCAGTCATTGCGGAACATCCAAATTCTGGTCAGCAACGAATTTCGCTAAGTGCATCATTGATCTCGAATGCGAAAAAGATTAGTTATCTGGTACTAGGTGAATCGAAGCAGACGATGGTGCAAAAATGTCTGGCCGATGCCGGTCAGCAAGACTTACCCGCAGCGAAAATTCGCTCTAAACAAGGCGTAACCGAATGGTTGTTAGACCAAGGCGCTGCAAACTTACTCTCAGCGGAGCAGTATATAAATGAACACTAAATCGACGGGAGCCGACATTGGACTAATAGGGCTTGCGGTAATGGGTCAGAACCTTATCTTAAACATGAATGATCATGGTTTTGACGTGATTGCTCATAACCGGACCACCTCTAAAATAAATGATTTTTTAAACGGCCCAGCAAAAGGAACTGGGGTTAAGGGGGCTAATACCTTAGAAGAGTTAGTGGCTGGTTTATCGACGCCGAGAAAAATCATGTTGATGGTGAGAGCGGGTGAAATAGTCGATCAGTGGATTTCCAAGCTAATTCCTTTGTTGGATCAGGGAGATATTATTATTGATGGTGGTAACTCGAATTTTGTGGATACCTCTCGACGAGTGACCCAACTAAGTTCGCAAGGGTTGCATTTTATCGGAACCGGCGTTTCTGGTGGTGAAGAAGGGGCGCGAACAGGACCTTCTATTATGCCAGGTGGAGATGAAAAAGCATGGTCAGCTATCATGCCCATCTTCAACGCTATTTCAGCCAAAACCAAATCAGGTGAAGATTGTTGCGACTGGGTTGGACGTGGAGGTTCTGGCCATTTTGTCAAAATGGTTCATAACGGTATCGAATACGGTGACATGCAATTAATCAGCGAGTCTTATCATTTCATGCAGCAAGGCTTGGCAATGACTCATGCAGAAATGAAGGTCGTATTTGAAAATTGGAATACGACTGAGCTAGATAGTTATTTGATCGAAATTAGCGCCGAAATCCTCGGTGTGAAAGATAGTGATGGTTCGCCGCTATTGGAGAAAATATTAGACAGTGCTGGTCAGAAGGGAACAGGAAAATGGACTGGTATCAATGCACTGGAATTGGGGATTCCACTAACATTAATTAGTGAGTCGGTATTTGCTCGATGTTTATCGTCGTTGAAGCAAGAACGCCTCGAGGCCGAGAAATCGTTCAACAAAACCATCTCTCACATTCCGACTGGAGACACAGAACAAACTGAATGGATAGATCACTTACGTCAGGCTTTGCTTGCCTCAAAAATCATCTCCTATGCTCAAGGGTTTATGTTGATGCGGCAAGCATCAGACGAGCACGACTGGTCGCTTAATTATGGTAATGTCGCGATGATGTGGCGTGGAGGCTGTATTATTAGAAGCGCTTTTTTGGGCAATATTCATGACGCCTTTGCGAGCGATTCTGACTTAACCTTCCTTGGCCTAGATCCTTATTTCAAAAACCTATTGCAACAATGCATGCCTTCGTGGCGAAAAGTATGTGCCCGTTCGATAGAAATTGGCCTACCCATGCCTTGTATGACTTCTGCATTGACGTTTATGGACGGTTACACCTGCGGTCAGTTACCTGCAAATATGATACAAGCTCAACGAGACTACTTCGGCGCGCATACCTATGAGCGAACAGACCGTAATCGAGGTGAATTTTTTCATACCAACTGGACAGGGAAAGGCGGTGATACAGCTGCCGGTCGGTATGATGGCTAAATCTAAATTGAAGAATTATGAGAGAGCGCACGTTATCGTGAAATCATATTGGATTGGACTGTCGTCTTCCAGATCTCGTCTATACTGATCTAAACATGGTTGTTAAGCGTAAACCCTATAAATCGCACATTGATATTCCCCTCGGGTACAGCGGCGTTTTCTAGGTCAATAAGAGGCAGTACTAATGGTAGAAACGGCAAACAAATTTCGTTTGGTAACGCGCAGTGATTTTGATGGATTGGTCTGTGCGGTTTTGCTCAAACACCTTGATTTAATTAACGATATTAAATTTGTCCATCCCAAAGATATGCAAGATGGGAAGGTCGAAATTAATGCGCAGGACATATCAACAAACTTGCCGTATGTTGAAGGTGTTCATATAGCCTTTGATCATCACTCGTCAGAAATGATCAGAAACGAGAAAAGAGATAATCATATTATTGATGCAGATGCGCCATCTGCGGCGCGCGTTGTGTACGACTATTACGGTGCTGAAAAAGCCTTTCCAGCTGAATGGAAAGATATGATGGAAGCGGTTGATAAAGGTGATTCAGCTCAATTCAACAAAGAGGAATGTTTGAATCCGACCGGTTGGGATTTATTAAATTTTCTCATGGATGCGCGAACTGGTTTAGGGCGTTTCCGCGAGTTTAGGATTTCGAACTATGCCTTAATGATGGATTTGATCGATTATTGTCGGAATCATAATATCGAAGAGATTCTAGCCCTGCCAGATGTCAAAGAGCGTGTAGAACTTTATTTTGACCAAGATGTAAAATTCAAAGCTCAAATTAAGCGTTGTTCTACCGTGTACAACAACCTTGTGGTACTTGACCTGAGAGAAGAAGAAATTATTCACGCAGGTAACCGCTTCGTTATTTATGCGCTCTATCCAGACTGTAATATTTCTATTCATCAGTTATGGGGCCTGAAGAAACAGAATACCGTTTTTGCGACGGGAAAATCTATTTTCGACCGTAGCTCTAAAACCAACGTTGGTGAACTAATGCTTAAATACGGTGGTGGCGGACATCATGCCGCGGGTACCTGCCAAGTTGAAAATGATCGGTCTGAAACCGTTTTGGCTGAATTGGTTAGTGTAATTAATCAAGACGGTTAGATGAGCTTTCAGTAACACAAATTCCAGTATTGGCAGGGCTAGTCCCTGCTGCTTTCCCTTCTGAAGTATGTTGCTAGCTATTAATGTTCCTTAAATCCGTTAAGACAGTATTTGATACTCGTTGAACTGTATTCGTATGAGTTAAAAAAACTATTCTCAAAGGCCTGAATGTAGCAGAATGCTCATTTCGAGTGTGTACTGTAGCGATTACCCCAGAACGTGTTTTGGTTTCTTAGAGGACTATTTGTGACGAGAAATTATCAGATTGATAATGCAAAATTTTTGATGATGCTATTTGTTGTTTTTGGTCACTTAATAGAGATAGTGATCGAAACCTCTCCTATGATAAAAACAATTTACATGTCAATTTACGCTTTCCATATGCCGGTACTGGTTATTTTGTCAGGCATGGTGGTGAGTGATATTAATTCAAGTGAGCGCCACAGAAAAAATATTGAATCTTTGATCATACCGCTCATCATATTTACCGTGCTTTACGAATTATTGAACTTGATTACGACCGAGAAAATAAGCCATTACACGCTTAATTTTCAACCATATTGGATTCTTTGGTTCTTGTTTAGTTTGTTCGTCTGGAGAACCTTACTGCCGATTAGTTTGCAGTTTCGATATCCGCTACTCCTAGGACTACTAGTTTCACTAGCGGCGGGTTTTATACATGATGTCGGTTATTTTTTGGGTGTGTCTCGTACTTTGTATTTCTTTCCATTTTTTATATTAGGATACAAATTGGGCTCATTAGGTCTATCTAGTGGATTATTACTGAAAGTGCCCAAATTCGCTTACTTGTTGGTATTGTTTCTCAGTATTCTAGTTTTTTGGACGCTAAGAGAAGAACCTCATCAATGGTTGTTTGGTAGTTTCTCATACCTGCGTCTCGGACATGAGCATATAGATGCTGCATTGATCCGCGTGTGCATGTATCTGATATCGCTATTGACTGCAATCTCTGTACTCATGTTGATTCCACGGAAAGAGTCATTTATGTCCAAGCTGGGGCGAAATTCCTTGCTGGTCTATCTGTGGCACGGATTTATCGTTAAATTAGCCATACACTTTGAATTAATGACGGTGCTTGATTCGATCTCTAGTCCGTTAATACTTGTGATTTTGGCGATTTTGGCGACCGTATTAACGATCTTATTATCAGCCGACTATGTGTCGAACTGGACTCGTAAACTGTTATTTCGACCTGCCAGTAGACTTATATTGTCATCTCGCTAGATGTATGAGGTTCGGCGCGTTTAAAGGTTC
>ENA-OSET01001901-OSET01001901.1-sediment-metagenome-genome-assembly--contig:-NODE-1901-length-20948-cov-26.373006_pt1 | contig 20948 bp, 16 predicted proteins | sample MGYA00237882_ERZ534229 | MGnify/ENA primary metagenome ERZ534229 (study PRJEB26408, sample SAMN06266212) | sediment metagenome | isolation source: Hudson Canyon methane seep mesocosm | place... | reverse complement strand
AGATCCAGAATCCAAGGATGGGAATATTGTATAAACAAGTGTCTGCTAATTATTCAGACCGTACATCCCTATACACTAGATACCAGCAATCCCTGCTGGTATGACGTGGACCTGGTGTGCTGTATATGGCGGAAGTTCATGGGTAATCAGGTATTTCTTAGCCCAAAGACTAAAAAATTAACTTAAGAAAGAATTTTCATTGGCTGTATGACTAAGCTCTATATCCTTTAATAACACCACAAGATGAAACCGATCGGGTACATTTAACTTAGCATATATTGCAGTCAAGTGTGCTTTTACGGTACGAACACTAATATCTAAAATGCTCGAAATGGATATATTATCCTCACCCTTATAAACTAGCCTAAGCACTTCAAGCTCTCGTTGAGTTAAAGTTGAAAGAATTTTATTGGCTTCTTCATTTATTTCTTTAAAATTGTTTTTAAAAGCAATTTCTTTCAATATGAATGGAATCAGTTGGCGTTCCAACCAAACTTCATTATTTTCTATGCCCTGAATTACGCGTATTATTTGTTGCGGGGGAATTATATTTTCAGAATAGCCTACCGCCCCTTCACAAATACACTCAATTTTCTGATTAACACTCAGGTTATGGCCTACTACAATTACTTTTTCAACATACTGACTTAATTGTAATAATTGATTCATCTCAGCTAATAATGAAATATCAATAACTAATAAGGATTTTGTTTTACCATACACTTTCCCTGTCAAAATATTTTCAATATTGTCACAAAAAATTAATGGATATATAGGTCTTAAAACTTCTAACCAATTGAGTATTCCCTCTTCATTTGTCGATGCAACAATTAAATTAATCATTCAATTTTTTAATTAATAGAGCAGAAAACCAAGAATTAACTCATATCTTATTTTTTCCAAAATAAATATCAGCATTAAGCCCCCCGAAAGGTTTTACACTTCGTATGCTATGTCAGCAACCAACTTAGCACACTAGAAAGATTAAGTACTCTAACATAAATGAAATAAATAACGTAAAGTCTATTAAGGCTAATGGACGACCCATTTTTTACGTTTTTTTCAAATCTTCTGGATATTGATTAAATTACTAAGGGAGCTGGAAAGAAATAATTGTCCGATATTTGCGCTGGATTTTTGTTTGACTTTAGTGGAGTGGCATCAGGCGCATAGCAAGCTACGTAACTGCTGGGCTAGGTATGAGAAGTATATCTATTGATTTTCTTCAATCAACTGCAGCATAGCTTCCACCGACATTTTTCCACTCATTTCACTGCCTTCGAGTAAATTATCTGCTAAATCTCGCTTTTGACTATGTAATTCAACAATTTTTTCTTCTATGGTATTGCGGGCTACCAGCCGGTAAATAGTGACGGGACGTTGCTGACCAATACGATGGGCGCGATCGGAAGCCTGATCTTCAACTGCGGGGTTCCACCAAGGATCCATGTGAATAACATAATCGGCTGCGGTCAAATTAAGCCCAACCCCTCCCGCTTTTAAGCTAATTAAAAATACCTCACCCATACCCGATTGAAATGCATCAATTGCAGCTTTTCGCTTTTTGATCGGTGTTGAACCATCCAGATATTGATACACAATATTTTGCTTTTCTAAATACGCTTTTATGATTTGCAAATGACCGACAAACTGGCTAAACACTAATGCCTTATGGCCGTTATCTTGCATTTCCATGATAATTTCACTAAACGCCTGTAATTTAGATGCGGGAATGTTGCTGTCCGGCATCACTAACTGTGGATGACAGCAGGCTCTGCGTAAACGCATTATTTCTGCCAGCATTTTGATGCGCTTTTGCCCTGGGTGATCTTCTGTTTCTGCCAGGCGCTCAACGGCTTTACGACGCAAGGCTTCATAAAGGGCCTTTTCTTCAGTACTTAATTCCACACGTAAGGTGATTTCGGTACGGGGTGGCAATTCAGTTAATACATCCGTTTTTAAGCGTCTCAGAATAAAGGGTTGAATCAGGTTTCTCAATCGACGTTTTGCATCATGGTTATTATTAGCTTCGATAGGATTAGCAAAACGTTTGTTGAATTGATCCAATGAACCAAGCAAGCCTGGATTAATGAATTGAAATAAATTCCATAATTCTCCCAAATGGTTTTCAATCGGCGTGCCGGTAGTAATAATCCGAAAATCCGCATTTAAAGCCATTGCTGCTTTACTGCGTTTAGCATGAACATTTTTTATCGCCTGCGCTTCATCAGCGACCAGTGTATGCCAGTTCACAGCAGCAAGCCGTTCATGTTCAGTTTGCAGTAGACCGTAACTACACAGGATCAAATCAAAAGTACCGACTTGTTCCAGCATTTGTAGTCGATCCCCACTTCCAAATCGTTTGACTTTCAAGGTTGGGGCAAAGCGTTGCGCCTCATCCAGCCAGTTTAAAATGACCGAACTAGGAGCCAATACCAAAGCCGGCCCTTGAGCTGCACGTTGCACTAAAATAGCCAATGCTTGAATGGTTTTACCCAGCCCCATATCATCAGCAAGACAAGCTCCGGCACCTAGATGAGCAAGTCGAGATAACCATTGAAAGCCTTCTTCTTGATAATCGCGTAATTGTGCTTGAAAGGTAGAGGGAATAGCTGAAATTAAATCATTTGCTGAGCTAATTTTGTTTAATTGATCTTTCCATGGTTTGCTCTGTTTTACTTGCATACCATCCGTTAACGTTTCCATCGCCTGTGTGGCTAATTTATGGAAGCGTAAATCATCACTATAATGATGCAAATCATCCAGACGTTTTCGTAATTCCTGGGTCAAGGTAATAAATTGATTTTCGCCTAGACGTAAAAAACGCCCTGGCGATTGATCTAGCAACTGCAATAGTTGCATCATTTCAATCACCTTATTGTCACCGTGCTTGAGTTCACCTTGTAAACTAAACCAGTCCTGTTGTTTTTTAATCGAAACCTGCATTTGACTGAGCTCGGCAGCTCGACCTAACTGTATTTTTTTACCTTTTGGCCAGCTTAAGATAACCGAATCAGCCAGGTCTTGTAATTGCAATAAAGTCCCTAGAGCATCTTCAGGGTCTTCCAGGCTCCATTCCCAATCAGTAGCCCCCATTAGTAAGGGGCACTGTTCAATAACATCATTGAATACCTGAGTTTCTTTTTTTAACTGGCGTTGTGTTTGCACATTTTTACTCTCGATTTCTGCAAACACACTGCTAGCGCCCAGTCCTGGGTGGAATAGGGGACCATTGTCACCTAAAGGCTGCACATAACAAGCCAGTTTCAAACCAGAACCAGCCGGTTCCAGATGAAAAACCGGACGAGTATCTGCTGTTACTTTTTTGGCATCCACCGCGCCAGCACCGCCGATATCAGAATGTACCGTTAATAAAGGGGCTATGGCGGAGATACTATCCAGCACTTCCTGTTTAGCGGATTTAGGAATTTTTAGGCCCTTTTCGCCAAGAATTTTAGCAATCTGCTGTTGTTGCGGATTAAATTCTACAATGTTGAGTTTATGCAGGCCCTGTTTAGCAAAGGCAACATTATTATCCTCTGCGACCCAGGGGAGCAGATTGATTAATAAACCTTGTTTTTGTTGCAAAATTTCTAATACCGGTTCAGCAACAATTACTTCCAGTGGTGTCTGGTCAATGATCGTACCTGTTTCATTCGACCAAAATAATAAGGGATGCCCCATTGCCATCTTTAATGCCCTGGCAATAGCAAAATCGTAGACAGTCGAAGTGTACCCATAGCCATTACTAACCATTTCCGTTGCAATACACTGACAGATACGTTGATCCTGTGTATTGAGATAAGAATACTGTTCTGGCTGCTGATGTAATTTTTGTAATGCAATTGGCCTGCCCTTAGTCCAGCCACGCGCATTTCGTTTTTGTTCTCGTGGGAACAGCATGCATTGCTGGTTCCAAACATGAATCCCCCAAACCATACGGAATTCTGCCTCATTTTCATTGGCTTGCTCGCCAACAACAGGATTACTCACTTCTCGCAGTGCTTTTAAAGCCGCTTTCCAAGGCTCAATGGGTTTAAACAAGGCGCTTAAATCAAGAAAATATTCAGGCGGTGTTTGTGCTTTTTTGCCTTCTAAAAGACTGCCACTGACCCAGGCGTACCAAAATAAGCCAGCATTTAATGCCTGTTCATTATATTTAATGAGATTTTCTGAAGCTTTTATTTTACCTTTTGCCCAGAACAATATTAAATGATGAAACAATTCATGCAGAGCTGTTTCAGTGTAGCCTGTTAAACGGGATAACCAATAACACTCTTTAATACGCTCTTCACCGTGTTGAATATCGGCCAGATCTTTAATTTTCCTTGCTGTTGTTTCAAAGCGATGGGTAGTCGTTGCACGCAGCATGAGATCAACTTGCTGGCCAATTTGCTGATAACTTTTTTTATCACCGCGTTGCAGTAGAGCAAACAGATAGAGTATGAGGCTCATATCGGGCAGGACTATATTGCGTTTACGCGTCTCTTTTTTAAGTTGTTTAATAGCCAATTCAAAATAACTAATCGCTGCATCAGTATCAGCCTGTTGAAACTTCAACCAGCCCATTAAACTTAATGCGATAGAAGAATCGTCATCCGCTAATAGTGCTTCAATTTGATCGGTTTTACCTCGCCATAATCGCTGTTGAGCCAGGACGATGTTTAAACTGGGATTTTTTTTGACTGCTTGAGGATAGATAGCCTCCAAAATGTCATAAAACTTTTGCTGATCAGTCAGTTCGTAAGCCTGTGTTTGTAGCAAAGGACAAATGACCAAGACTTTAATGGTATCCGTTAATTGCTCAAACAATTCAGTATCAAACGGTGTTGTGCATAATTGAATTAAATAACTTACATCATTGTAATTCACAGAATGCAGCGCTATATCCGTCTTTATTTCAAGTTGCTGTAACAGCATTACCTCATCATTTAGATAAAAGGCTTTTCGGATTTTACGCTGACGCGCTAATTTCGATGCCTCATCATAATAAGAAAAACCATACGATTTATTGCGTTCTAGATCAGGAAATAACTGTTCAGCTGCCAAAATAATCTCTGCAAAGAGATTCTCTTTAACCGTTTTACGAGTAATGAGCTCCGTAATTAACGAGTTACAATGCATTCTGTTTTGTTTGAAAATAAGTACGCCATCGCTAACCCAACGATCTCTCAGCTTTGCTTTAAAAAAATCACTGAGTAAAATGCCTGTACTTGTTTGCCAATTAAGTTTGAGTAAGACTTCTCTTATCTCGGTTAAGCTTTTAGCTTGATCAATGACAGAAATAACTTGCAGAATTCGCTGTTCATCGAGACTATAACCTTGATATCTTTCAACGAGTATTTTTGGTATTTTCATCAGACTGATTTTTTTGGAATAATGTAGCCTAATTTTTTCGCTGCTTTTTGAAAAGCATTCGCTGACTTTTCAGGAATGACCAGCAATTTATCATGCCCATAAAAACAATGTTTTCCGGTAACTGGATCGTTAGCGAGCATCTTAGCCAAAGCAATACTAGAACAATTTAATAAACGCGCATTGCCAACATCAGCAAATGCATTACAGCGTTCTTCAATCACTGCGATGACATCTTCTATCGAATTTGATAACGGTTGCTCTGACATATCGTGCAAAAAGGCGACAAACTTCTTTAAATCTCCCCCTTTTTCTATTGCTTGCAACAAATAATCCTGCTCAAGCTGATAGCTTCTCTCTGTTTCGGGTTGTAAATATTGATCTAATATTATTTTTTCAGAAGGGCTTGCGCTACGTTGCAGTGTGATAGTTAAACTATCCTCGATATGAAGTAGCGGCAAGCTATTCTGTTTTGGAGGGTGATAGTCTTCACTGAGTCCTAAACAATAGGAGCCTAATGGATTCAAACGAAAAAAAAGCAGGCCATCATAGCGACTAAAAAAATCCAAATCGTCTGTTCCCCACATCCTATTATAATCATCACGAATATAATAAGGGGGTAAATAAGCCACATCAATCAAGCCTAAAGTAGCTAAATATTCAAACAGGTAAACCATAATATACCGGCCCTGAATTGTTTCGAAGCTAGATCCCCCTTCTCCCAGATTACCGTAATTACTATCCGATACATAAAGCCGCCAATAATCATAAATAACTTCAAAGCCAAAATTCTCCGCCTGTACAAACCGGAAAAAATCATCAATTGATATCCATTCATTTTTAGGACAGGCTTTTAAAGCCTTTTCAATCGCTATACGCCTATCAATAACACTAGCCATACGCCGGCCTTTACCCGACTGTCCTTTTATCACATCTATCCGCTTAAACTCATCTAACATCCCTTTGTCTCGCCAGCGCTGATAAATCAAACGTAGTGTTTCTCCAATAGTAGACTTAGATACCTTTTTCCCTTTGGCCGTCAGTTGCAGCTTAGTACCCACTCGTCTTACCAAACCCAAACCACTACTTTGTAACAACAGAGGCCAGGCATAAGCACGTATTGGCCTTATTGTCCCTCCTTCATAGCTGTTCAAACCCCAGTCATCTTGTTCCGAATAATAATCACCGTCTAATAAGATAGCTGTAATTTTCTTTATGCTTGCAGCCCCTGCTATATTCGTTTTTTCGCTGACCGTAAGTTTACCGCTGTCTATTAGATTCAATACCGCTTGCAAATCATGAATAGCATGCGTTTCCATGGACAGCATAGCAAGCTCTGGTTGATAACTGCTGCTATACTCGTTAAGCGCTTGTTGAAGATGTGTGACCTCTTTTTTTATGCTCTCAGCAGAACTTTCAATCAATTGATATTGCACAGGGGGCTGTACAAAATCTTGACAGGCATCGGCTAATTCAGCCGCCAACGATCCATTATAAAAAAACAGCGCCAGCACACTGTTTTGTTCAGCGCTACTGCTACGCGATACAAAATAGGTCGGCAATTTTCCATATTTAGCCAAAAAACGTTGTTGATAAAACTCTCCATCCCAATGGTAAATTGCCTGAGCAACTGCAGTCTGCTCCAACTGGTTTAAGCGTTTCCAGTATTGTTCCAGTTTTGCAGATAACAGTTCGCTACTCAATAGTGAAATAATGTCCCCTTTACGCGTGAGCTTAGGTTTTCCTGAAATCAGATTGAGTCGGGGTTTTAATCGGTCTACAGTTAAGTTGTTTAGGCAGTTTTCAAGTGTAAGCACGGCTTTTATAGTCAGTGTAAGTGGATAATTATGAATATAATTATACTGAGACTTACACCTGATTCCGATTTATTTTTGGCAGTTTTTGAATTTCAAGTAGCTAAGGGGATGGAAAAAAATAATCATCCAATCTTACTGGTCTTTTAGTCCGCCTTCAGCACAGTAGGTCCGATTAGCGAAACGTAATCGGACGCATGTTATTCATCTACAGCAATCATAATATTTATATCACTACTCCAAGTTCGGTGAATAAATAGCTTGTGCAATTTATTGATGAAAGGTGGAATAAAGGCCAATCTACTCCACATTTTTACATATCAAAATATCAGAAGATCAGAAGATCAGAAGATCACATGGTCATAATCCACGTGCCTTAAAAACTAGGCTTTATTTTTTCTCTATTTTAATAATGAGAATATTAACGAGATTATCATGCGCCCGATTATGCTCCGCAAATCGGACCTACCTAGCTTTTTAAATAAGTTTTCTACGAACCCAAGTTGGGTTTCTTCGCTCTGGTAATACAGCAATTACATATGCTGTATCATTATTCAATTCGTAATAAATTGAATAAGGGAACCTTTTTGAAGACATTCGATAATAACCATATACTTTTGAATGAATTCCGGCATAAATAACTAGAGATTCTATGTCTGATATAAGCGAATCCCAGAAATATTCGCCTACACTTTTTCCCCTGGCTTTCATAAAACCACCTTCCATCTTCAAGATCAACCTCAGCCTCTGATAGAATTTGAATATGTTTGATATTCATTTTTCATGCTTTGATTTTAATTCTTCTAGTGATATAAAAGTAGCATTACCAGCAGCTATTTTATTTCTTCTATCAGACAGTATTTCTTCATGCCATTTCGGTGATTTAATTCCAGTAGGTTCACGGTTAAGTGAATCCCACAATGCTTCCATTATTTGAAGCCGTTCCGGCACAGTCATTTTTGAAATTTCTGAAATAATCATTTATATTTCCTCTTTCACTACAGCTTACATCTTAGCAGAAGCTTTTTTATCTACTTCACTTTATTAAAAAAGCGTTGGGGTTCGTTCCTCTCCCCAAGCTACCGAGCTATAATCTTAATTTATCCTAATCATAAATCAAAGATCAGACACTCTTATTTCTATTTTTAAAATGTCCAAAATTTATCCTCAAACCAATTCTCAGGCAACCCCATTGCTGATAATGAAATTTCGTTAAATGCTTCAAATAGCTCACTCAGATGATAATGCCAACGACTGTTAGGACTGACTTGTTGCATAAAATGATGCAATATAGCTAGTACCACTGAAATTCGAGTGTGAGGGCTATGGCGTTGCAAATAATTTGGCCAGATTAACTGAGAGTTTTTAGGATGTTCTGGCTTAATGCCTAATTCACGATTCCATAAGCGACTATGATGAGCACAAATATTTCTAATCATGGTTAAAGTATGTAGCCATGATTCTAACAAAGGGGCGGCGACATTAAGCGGTTTAGCAATGGATTTTTTATCTACATCTTTAGCTAAACCTTTATATAAATGTGATAATTCACCTAATGTCAGTTCTTCCAGAATTGCCCAGCCTGGCATATAAAGTGGATCATTATAAGTTAGCGGATAATGCCTGGCATAACTTTCTTGAGAACGACGTAGCTTTAACTCTGTTTTATGGCTATCTTCTGTTTGCTTAGCCTTATCAATTCTGGCGCACTCTTTGTAATAATTCTGTCGTGCATTGTTTTGTTTTTCATTAACTCTATCAATTAATCGCTCATAATTATACTTTGTCTTAAATAGATCTTTATCTAAATACCAATGCGCACCATATTTTGGCCCCATGTGGTTACTGATATGTGCTCGAATTGCGACTTCTATTCTTTCTATAGCATCCATAACCAATAAGCGTAATCGACGGTCAAAGTCATAAAGCTGACTGATTTGTCGAAAACTGGCATTAGTTTTAAAGCGATGTTGATTATCCCCATACTGTTGAAACGGCCGCATATAGGGAGTTAAGCGGAAAAAACTAACTGCTTCAAGAAATAAAGCCGCTCTAGGCTCATTTTGTATAGAGAGACCTCTATCTTTGAGCAACTCAATTTGTTGAAGTACAGTAATGGCTGGTTTGGTAAATATATTCATACCAACCCTTTTCCAGTAGGCATAAAAAACCCGCACGATTTGAGCGTAGCAACCGAAGTTGTCATAGGCTTGGCGGGTATATTAGGATTGATTATAGGTGAAAAAGGCCTTATTAGCAAAGCTAATATTATGCTATTTTCATATATAGGGATGGTAACGTTGACTAAATTTTGTTGTAAATCAAGCCTTCCATCAGCTTTGTAAGTATTCAACAATTTAATAATTCCTATTATTTTATCAGCACTTAATGCCGTCAAATAAAAAACTATTCAGTCTCTTAATCAAACCGAAATAGCCGCCTTAATATGCTCATGCGCCTGATATTCTTCAATCTCAAAATCATCAAACTGATAATCAAATATAGACTCGGGCTTTCTTTTAATTTTTAACACTGGCAAAGCATAAGGTTGTCTGCTTAATTGCAACTTGGCCTGTTCCTGGTGATTTAGATATAAATGTACGTCGCCACCTGTCCAGATAAAGTCACCAACCTCCAAATCGGCCTGCTGAGCCACCATATGCGTCAATAATGCGTAACTCGCTATATTGAACGGCAAACCTAAAAACGTGTCACAGCTGCGCTGATAGAGCTGACAAGAGAGCTTTCCGTTTGCAACATAGAACTGAAAAAAGGCATGACAGGCCGGTAAGGCCATTTTCCCCTTTTTTACATTGGCCTGTGGACTAATGGTTTCATCGGGTAAATCGGCTACATTCCAGGCGGATACGATAATCCTGCGGCTATTGGGTGTTTCTTTTAACTGCTGAATAATGGTGGCTATCTGATCTATGCTTCCACCTTCTGGTGTGGGCCATGATCTCCATTGGTGTCCATAGACGGGGCCTAACTCGCCATCATCATCTGCCCATGCATCCCAGATTTTGACCCCGTGCTGTTTTAAATAGGCGATATTGGTATCGCCTTTTAAAAACCACAGGAGTTCATGAATGATGGATTTTAAATGTACTTTTTTGGTGGTGACTAAAGGAAAGCCTTGTTGCAAATCAAAGCGCATTTGGTGGCCAAAAAAGGACAGGGTACCACTGCCTGTTCTATCGCCTTTTTGTACACCTTCATTAAGTAATTTATCAAGTAAGTCTAAATATTGTTTCATGCTGTTTTTCTGTGAGAAAAATAAAATAAAAAAGCGCCTATTAAAATCATCGGCATTGATAGGATCTGTCCCATGGTTAGCCATTGTAAAGCGAGGTATCCTAGATGTGCATCGGGCAATCGGTAAAATTCTACAAAGAACCTAAAACAGCCATACAAAAATAACACTAATCCAGTGGCCGCCATCACCGGCCTTTGCTTGCTGGTATAAACCCACATAATAACAAACAATAGCAGCCCTTCTAACAATGCCTCGTATAGTTGCGACGGATGTCTGGGTAATGGCCCTGCAGCTGGAAACACCATTGCCCAGGGAACATCGGATGTTCTGCCCCATAATTCATTGTTGATAAAGTTCCCTATGCGGCCTGCTCCTAAACCAATGGGTACTAATGGCGCGATCAGATCTGTTAGTGCCAGCATAGTGGTTTGCTGTTTTCTTGCAAACCACCACATAACAGCAAAGACCCCTAGCATACCGCCATGAAATGACATGCCCCCTTCCCAGACCCTTAATAATACCAGCGGATTATCAATAAACAGGGAAAAGTTATAAAACAGAATATATCCAATTCTGCCGCCTAAAATAACACCTAAAGCGCCGTAATAAACCAGGTCTTCTATCGCCTCTGGTTTTATCTGCGAATAAGGTTTGGCTGCCCGCTTTTTACCTAAGCACCAGACAGCAGCAAAACCGACAAGATACATCAGTCCATACCAGTGAATTTTTAATGGACCGATAGCAAGTGCAACGGGATCGATTTGTGGGTAAGTTAACATGGCAAAAATAAAGGGATAAGAAGTTGTTGCTTATACTATCACTTAGAACAGTAGTGGATTATGTTGTGGATAATATTTTGAAGATAACTCTCTTAAGAATAAAGAAAGTTAGTGTAGCTAAAGACTTTGGGGATTGTAAAGACGTTGCATGCAACGTCTTTACATTTGATCAGGAATACAAACGGGGATTAAACATCCAGGTTAGTAACATCCAATGCATTTTTCACAATGAAGTCACGTCTGGGTTCTACTACATCTCCCATCAGTGTAGTAAAAATCTCATCCGCTGCAATCACGTCTTCAATTTTCACCTGTAACATTCTTCGGGTGTTGGAATCCAGGGTTGTTTCCCATAACTGTTCAGGGTTCATTTCACCCAGTCCTTTGTAACGCTGAATATGCTGGCCTTTTTTGACCTCTTTCATCATCCATTCAAAAGCCTGTTTAAAATTACTCACCTTATGTTCCCTTTCTCCAATACGCATAACAGACTGCTCTGAGAATAAACCAACAGTATCTTCAGCATATTTAGCAATTTTAAGATAATCTTTTCCAACAAAGAAAGTTGGATGTAAAACAAATGTTTTAGTGATCCCATTTTTCTTTTTATCGACAATAACGCTGAAGTCTTCACTGTCGATATATTTCAACTCGATAGAGTAAACCGCTTTACTGCCGTTTTCATTTAGTCGGATTTTTAACTGATTAAACCATGCAGTCATTTGCGCCTGACTTTGTTTGATCTCTTCAGTTAGAGGCGTCAAATAAGTCATTTCTTCCAGGAACACATCATCATAACGTCTGGTTAAACGATCGATCACTGAAGTAACAGCTGCATATTCAATTGCCAAGGTCTCCAGCCCTTGTCCCTGAATGATTGGCGTTGATTCATCTGTTTGTAACTGTGCCTTATCTAACGCTAGTTGAATCAGATACTGATTCAAACCTTCATCATCCTTTACATAATGCTCCTGTTTACCCTTTTTAATTTTATACAAAGGGGGTTGAGCAATATACACATAGCCTTTTTCGATTAACTCAGGCAATTGTCTGTAGAAAAAAGTCAGTATCAAGGTACGAATATGTGATCCATCCACATCCGCATCAGTCATGATGATAATGCGGTGGTAACGTAATTTCTCGATATTATATTCATCTTTACCAATGCCACAGCCTAAAGCGGTAATCAGGTTACCCACTTCATCCGATGAAATCATTTTGTCAAAACGTGCTTTCTCGACATTAAGGATTTTCCCTTTCAAAGGTAAAATCGCTTGCGTGCGTCTGTCCCTGCCTTGTTTGGCAGAACCACCCGCTGAGTCCCCTTCCACTATGAACAATTCTGATAGTGCTGGATCTTTTTCCTGACAATCGGCCAGTTTCCCAGGTAAACCCGCAATATCCAGGGTAGATTTACGACGTGTCATTTCACGTGCTTTACGTGCTGCATCACGTGCTCTAGCCGCATCTATAATTTTATTAACAATGGTTTTTGCAATTTGTGGCTGTTCCAACAAGAATTCTTGTAACTTTTCATTCATTGTCGATTCAACTAAAGGTTTAACCTCAGATGAAACCAGTTTGTCTTTGGTTTGTGATGAAAACTTAGGATCAGGGACTTTTACAGAAAGCACTGCTGTTAAACCCTCTCTGGCATCATCCCCCGTAGTTGAGACCTTTTCTTTTTTAGCTGCACCGCTGGATTCAATATATTGATTGATAGTACGGGTTAAAGCGCCCCTAAAACCTGCTAAATGCGTACCCCCATCACGTTGAGGAATGTTATTGGTATAGCAAAAGATATTTTCCTGATATGAATCATTCCACTGCATGGCTACTTCTACAGTAACACCTTCTTTTTCAGCCGTAAAATGAAACACATCTTCAAATAAAGGTGTTTTGTTTTTATTTAAATTTTGAACAAAAGCACTGATACCACCTTCAAACTCAAATATATCTTCTTTACCAGAACGTTCATCTTTTAAAGAAATTCTAACGCCAGAATTTAGAAAAGATAATTCTCTTAGACGTTTAGCCAAAATATCGTAATGAAACTCTAGATTAGTGAAGGTTTCTTTGCTGGGTAAGAAATTAATCAGTGTTCCAGTTCCTTCTGCATCAGCCACTGCTTTAAGTGGTGCTACAGGCTCACCCATTCTATATTTTTGCTTGTGTAACTTGCCATGTTTTCGTATTTCAAGCGTCATTTCTTCTGATAAAGCATTTACCACAGAAACACCCACGCCATGCAGGCCGCCAGATACTTTGTAAGCATTATCATCAAACTTACCGCCAGCATGCAATACAGTCATAATTACTTCTGCAGCAGATCGGCCTTCTTCTTCATGTATATCAACAGGGATACCACGGCCATCATCTGAAACAGAAACTGAACCATTTTCATGGATCACTACATCGACACCTTTACAAAAGCCAGCTAATGCTTCATCGATTGAATTATCTACTACTTCAAAAACCATGTGATGTAGACCAGAACCATCATCGGTATCACCAATGTACATTCCAGGTCTTTTTCTTACCGCATCTAATCCTTTCAATACCTGAATATTGGTACTATCGTACTCTTGACTATTCTCACTCATAGTTTTTCCGTTTTTGTGTGTTCCACGTGGAACATGACCATTAATTGACTAAACATATTTCACCTTGTTCCACGTGGAACACTTTGTAGTTTTCTAACGCACTTAAATCACCAAAATTAGAAAGTTCAGTGGTAGACATAAACACCTGACAATCTAATGAGGATAAATATTGTAATAATTTTGCTTTGTTATGTGAATCCAATTCAGCTGTTAAATCATCAATAAGTAAACAGACCGAATTAGTTTTACCTGTATTGATTAATTTAACTTGTGCTAATTTTAAAGAAAGCATTAATAATTTCAATTGCCCTCTGGAGACTACATTTTTTGCTAAGCGACCATCAATCATTAAACTAAAATCAGAACGATGGGGGCCACTATGAGTAAACCCATAGCGTAGATCTTTTTCAAAATCACTTTCTAAAGCAAAGATAAAACTGTTGCTATCATCCCAACCAGAAACATACATCAATTCAACTTTTTCAAAATCAAGGAAGTGATGACAGATTTCTAGGAAAACAGTTTGTAATTTTTCTAAGTACTTTTTCCTGTAATTAGAGACTATTGTACCGTACTGCACGAGTTCAGTATTCCAAACATTTATTTGATTAGTTTGTTTACTTTTTAGCAAGGAATTACGCTGTAATAAAACCTTTTTAAATTTCCGCCAGTTTACTAAAAAGTCGTGCTCATAATTGAATACTCCCCAATCTAAAAATTCACGTCTAACTTGAGGACCGCCATCTAACAAAACATAACTTTTGGGGTGAATCAACAAAACAGGAAGGGTGTAGGCGAGTTCAGCTTTACTGCTTTTTTCTTGATTAAGTCGAATTTCACAGTTTTTACCATTAAGCTGAATACCTAAATGAAAAACATGATCACTTTGTTGTTTTGATTGACCAGAAACAATCAACTCTGTTTGTTCAAACTGAATAACTTGTTTGATATTTGAAGCTCTAAAAGATCTTGCTCTGCCTAATATAAAAATGGCTTCTAATAAAGAGCTTTTACCACTGCCATTTTCCCCAGTAATTAAATTAATGCCTGGGGAAGGTTTAATCGATGATTGGTGAATATTTCGTACTTTATAAATATCCAGTTTTAGTAAACTCATAATTGTTTATGACTGTGAACAAAAAACAGCTTGATTATTTTCTAGAGTTGTTTCCATGCTGTTTTTCAAGACTGTTGACAGCAGGGATGCTGTCAACAAGGCTACATGGGTGTATCCACGCCGTGTCTTGAAGGACAGTATGGAAGCAGCCTGCGGTTTGTTCATAGCCATTTATTTATTACTAAACAGAAAAGAGCAAATTGTAGTCTGCTCTATATTGTGATTAATCATTGCAATATCAATTAAATTTTTATAAACGCATCGGCATAACTATAAATTTGTATAGTTGTTGTTCTGGTTCTTCAATAAAACAACTACTGGCGTTACTGGCAATTGTTAATACAGCTAATTCAGAATCTAAGTTAGTCACTGCATCTAATAAATATTGAGAGTTAAAAGCAATGGATAATGGATCGCCCTGATATTCAATAATCAATTCTTCATTAGCTTCATCATGTTCAGGATTATGTGAATTGAGTCTTAGCAAGCCATCTGAAATATCAAAAGTGATTCCTTTAAATTTTTCATTTGCCAGAATAGCCACTCGGGTTAAAGCATCTTTTAGTAATTGACGTTGAATATGAATCTGATTAAAAAAAGTTTGATCAAACACTTTACTAAAGTCAGGGTATTTTGAATCAACCAGTTTTGCTGAAAAAGTCAGTTCTTTAATATAAATTCTGATATTACTGGCTGAAAACTGAATATTAAGTTCTGCTTCATCATCGTCTAACAAACGAGCAAGTTCTAAAACACCTTTCCTGGGTAAAATTATTCGGGATTCATAACCCGTAGCAGTACCAATATTATCTTCATAAATCGATAAGCGATGTCCATCAGAAGCAACCAGTTTTAATTTACTGTTTGAAATATGTAATAACAAACCATTCAAGTAATAACGAATATCCTGGTTAGCCATACAAAAAACAGTTTTATCTAATGCTTTTTTTAATTGCCCTGAATTAATTAGAAACTGGTTCTCTAATTCCGCTTCTGAAAATTCAGGATAATTATCTGCCGCCAAAGTGGTTAATGAAAAGCGACTACGTCCTGAAGACACTTTCACCTTGTCATCTTTTAATTCAATTTTAATTTCAGCTTCATTGGGTAATAAGCGAACAATATCCAAAAGTTTTCTAGCAGAGACTGTAATTTCACCTGATTCTGACTGATCAAGATGAATTTTAGCAATTAACTGAATTTCAAGATCGGTTCCTGTGAGGACTAAAGTATTTTCACTGACAACTAAAAGTACATTAGAAAGAATTGGCATGGTTTGCCTTTTTTCTATAACACTGACTATTTGCTGTAAAGGTGAGAGTAGTTGTTCTCTATTAATAATAAAATTCATAAAATATATTTAAACTTATTACTGTTATTAGTAAAAAAAAATCTGTGGATAAGCCATATTTTTATATTAAAATCAATGGTTTACCTAATAATTAAAGCTGTTATCTAAATAACTTGCTAGTTGTGGATAAGTTGGTGACAAAACACACCTTGTTAAAAGTTTACAAGTCATAAACATTATAAGACATGTATTAAACACAACTTTATCCACATGGCAATTGAAGTTGGTTAATTTTTTTTACTTCAATATAAACATTATTTTTTAAATGGGTATTGTTATTTTAACGAGCATTAGTCAGGTTTATTAATAATAAATATATATATCTTTATTTAGTTTATTATTATTAGTAAACAAGAAATCTGTGGATATCCCTTTTTTTGCTTGAAAAATCATTAGTTTAACTTGTATGTAAAGTACTTCCTTTTTGTGGATTTATATTGTGGATAAAACAAGCACTTTATTTTAGACCCGCTTTATCCACAGTTTGGTCTCAACTAATGAGATAAAGTTCTCAACAGGTTCTGATAATCTTCAGATACTTTGATATCACTATCACGTAATGCTTTTACCCGCTTGCAGGCATTGATTACAGTCGTATGATCCCTGCCACCAAAGGCATCTCCAATTTCAGGAAAGCTATGACTGGTCAATTCTCTAGCTAAACACATAGCAATTTGTCTGGGACGGGTAATCGATTGTCTGCGATTTTTAGAGGATAAATCTGCAATACGAATTTTGAAATATTCAGCCACTGTTTTTTGAATATTATCAATATTGACCAGTTTGTCCTGTAATGAGATTAAGTCGTGTAAGGCTTCTTTAGTAAAATCAACGGTAATTTCTTTCCCAGTAAATTGGGCATTAGCAACGACTCGTCTAAGCGCACCTTCAAGATCTCTGACATTAGAAGGAATTCTCTTGCCGATGAAAAATGCAACTTCCTGTGATAATTCCACATTAACCAGAGCGGCTTTTTTAATCAAGATAGCTGCTCGTGTTTCTAAATCGGGTGGTTCAATCGCAACGGGTAAGCCCCAGCCAAATCTTGATTTTAATCGATCTTCCAGACCGTCAATTTCTTTCGGATATTTATCACAGGTTAAAACCACCTGATGTTTCTTATCTAACAGATTATTGAAAGTATGAAAAAACTCTTCCTGAGAACGTTCCTTACCTGCTAAAAATTGAATGTCATCAATTAGCAATATATCGATACTACGATAGTAGTCTTTAAAGGCATTAATAGTATTGTGTTGAAATGCTTGCACCATATCCTGAACAAACTTTTCTGAATGTAAATAAACAACATGTGCTGATGGGTTTTCAGCAATTGCAGCATTTCCAATCGCATGCATTAAGTGAGTTTTACCTAAACCAGAACTGCCATAAATAAATAAAGGGTTATAAGCCTTACCTATATTTTCAGAAACCTGAATTGAAGCTGCTTTGGCCAGTTGGTTAGATTTACCTTCTACAAAACTGTCAAAAGTGAATGCTTTATTTAAAAAGGTGGAACGTTTAGGTTTAACTTTTTCAGTTGATCTTCTTTGAATCTTTGGTTGAATAAGCGGGGTAGTCTTTTTTGAGCCAATTTCAAATTGTAGTAATAAAGTCCCATTTGAAAACTCGTAAACAGCGTCTTCAATTTTACTTAGAAAATGTTGTTTGACATGATCAATAATAAAACGGTTAGGCGCTAATAACTTTAATGTGTCACCTTTTTCTACAGCCTGTAGAGGCCTGATCCAGGTACTAAAATCTCCAGAGGGGATTTCATTTTCAAGTTTAGACAAACAAGTTTTCCAAATTGAGCTCATTGATTATTTTAAAATAAAGGTTAGGGGGGCAACAGATAGTATATTTTATACTTTTCACAGAAAAAAGGGTGAAGATAAGTTGTTATATAGTATAAAAAAAAATAACTTATACACAAGCAGTTTACAGAATTATACACAGCTTATCTATAATTGTTATTGACAGCTAGTATGAATTTGCCTTATTATCCCGAATCTTTTTTATCCGTTTTTTGTTAAACATTATTAAGGCTCAGTCAAATGAAAAGAACTTATCAACCAAGTAAATTAAAACGCGCAAGAACTCACGGTTTTCGTACAAGAATGGCTACAGTAGGTGGTCGTAAAGTAATTAATGCTCGTAGAGCTAAAGGTCGCGCTGAGTTAACAGTGTAATTGGCGGGCGAAGATTATAGTTTTCCCCCACAGTTAAAACTAGGGAATCCTGCTGATTATACAAAGGTATTTGCGAAGCCAGTAAAATCTACTGACAACTTTTTTACCTTATTAGCAATAAGAAATGATTTAGATCATCCTAGGTTAGGTCTTGCCATTGCAAAAAAAAATATAAGAAAAGCAGTGACAAGAAACCTGATTAAACGATCTGTACGGGAAAACTTTAGATTAAAACAATATGATTTAATTAATATTGATATTGTTGTGTTGGCAAGAAGGGATGCAGCAAATGCATCGCCTGCCTTATTAAGAAAATCATTAGATAAGCATTGGCTTAAACTAACAAACCGATGCGAATCTTACTCATAAATCTTATAAAGTTTTATAAAACTTTTATAAGTCCTTTGCTCCCTCCTAGATGCCGGTTTTATCCCAGCTGTTCTAGTTATGGTCTGGAAGCGATTCAGCTTCATGGTGCGATTAAAGGTTCTTATCTTACAATAAAAAGATTATTGAAATGCCATCCCTTTCATGAGGGGGGTATAGACCCAGTTCCAAAAAAAATTGGTAAATAACGATGGATAACATTAGATTTCTACTGGTCATTGCCTTTGCAATGATTTCTTATATGATTTGGGAGCAATGGCAACTAGATTATGGCCCAAAGCCAGCTGTTGTATCTTCAGAACAACCCGTTATATTAGATCCTCAAGGAGATTTACCAGGCACTGGAAATATAAGTTCGGCAGTAACGGTCGATGGACAAAGTGTAGAAGCAATACCTAACTTTGATGTTCATGCTGAAAAAGTCATTACTATCACAACAGATGTTTATTCTGTTGAAATTGATACCAAGGGTGGAACATTACGTAATTTAGATTTATTACAGTATCCACATGAAAAAGAAAATACCGTAATTAATAAATTATATGCCTTAATTGGTATGGAGCCTGCGGAAAAAGATTTTTCACCTATACGTTTATTTGATAGTAATACAGAAAAACTTTTCCTTGCTCAAAGTGGTTTAATTGCTAGTACAGGTTCTGTAAAAGGTCCTGATCATCATGCTGTTTATTCTGTAGAAAAAGATAGTTACATATTAGGCGCTGGTGAAGAGACATTATCTGTGCCTTTAACCTGGACAAATAATGCAGGCCTGGTTGTTACTAAAACTTATACATTTACCCGTGGCGCATACAGCATTAATGTAGATCAAAAATTAAGTAATGATTCTGCAGAAACATGGACAGGCAGACAATACGGTCAATTATTAAGAGTGCCTTATGTTGATGATAAAGGAAATACTTTTATCAGAACTTATGCCGGCGGTGTTGTTTATACAGAAGAAGAAAAATACCAAAAAGTTGATTATGACGATATGGAAGAAAGCAACCTGAGTGTATCAACACTAGGTGGCTGGAGTGCCATGACTCAGCATTATTTTGCTACAGCATGGGTTCCACCTGCTGACCAGGAAAATCACTTTTATACTAAAAAGTTAAAAGACTGGCGTTATGTGATTGGTTCATATTCTCCTGCTGTTGCCGTTAATGCACACACTGATGCAACTTTTAGCTCTAATTTATTTGTTGGACCAAAAGTTCAGCCAATGATGGAAAAGGTAGCAAAAGGATTAGAATTAACTGTAGATTATGGTTGGTTGACTATTATAGGTAAACCAATTTACTGGTTACTAAATCAAATACATGATTATATAGGTAACTGGGGGTTTTCTATTTTAGGTGTGACTCTTTGTATTAAATTATTATTCTTTAAGTTATCTCAAGCCAGTTATCGTTCTATGGCCAAGATGCGTAAAATTCAGCCTCGTCTTAAAGAGATGAAAGAAAAATATGCAGATGACAGACAGCGTTTTAATACAGAAATGATGGCGATGTACAAAAGGGAAAAAGTGAACCCCATGGGTGGCTGTCTTCCTATTATGGTACAAATCCCTGTATTTATTTCGCTTTATTGGGTATTGATTGAAACAGTAGAATTACGCCAGGCTGATTTTGCCTTATGGGTACAAAATTTATCAGCGCAGGATCCATTCTTTATTTTGCCGGTTCTTATGGGTATTACCATGAAAATTCAGCAAAGTTTAAACCCTGCACCGATTGATCCATTACAAGCTAAAGTAATGAAAATGTTTCCACTGGTGTTCACAGTGTTCTTTTTATTCTTCCCAGCTGGATTGGTTCTATACTGGGTATGTAATAACTCATTGTCAATTATTCAGCAGTGGTATATCACTAAACAAATTGATGCTGAAAAGTAATGATTGTTTAGAGCTATATTGAAGAAATAATAAAGGGGAGCTTTTTAGCTCCCCTTTTTAGTAAAAACGCGGCTAACTACTTAGTGAATTTAGGACTGAAGGTATAGGGAATTGATTTATAAGGATGCGTAAATACGTCCCTGTAAGCTCTGCTGCAACGTCCTGTTGCAGAAGCCTGATAAATCAACACCCTATACCCACAG
>ENA-OSET01001899-OSET01001899.1-sediment-metagenome-genome-assembly--contig:-NODE-1899-length-20970-cov-20.441631_pt1 | contig 20970 bp, 21 predicted proteins | sample MGYA00237882_ERZ534229 | MGnify/ENA primary metagenome ERZ534229 (study PRJEB26408, sample SAMN06266212) | sediment metagenome | isolation source: Hudson Canyon methane seep mesocosm | place... | reverse complement strand
AATTAATTGTAATTTATCACCGCCCGCTGGTTTTAAAGGTAATGAAGCTAAATAAGCGGCTATATTATTCATCTCTGTATTAGATAAATTAGACGCAATATTTTGCATCATGCCATTTTTACGGCTACCCGAGCGAAAAGCACGCAGTTGATTCACAATATAAGCCGGTTTTTGAGCAGCTAAGCTCGGTATAAATTCAGAACGACTTTGCCCTTCTGCACCATGACAGTTAAAACACATTCCTGCTTGCTGTTTGCCTGCGACAGCATCCGGTGCCGCATAACTCGCTGTTGAAACACATAATCCTAATAATAAACTCTGATATATCGCTTTAATTTTCATAAGCTGTTTCCTATTTTTATTTTAAATATGCAGTCGGATTAGTCGGTTTGCCTTCTTTACGAATTTCAAAATGCAAAGCAGGAATACCATGACTAACACCAACACCGATTAATGCAATCACTTGACCACGTTTAATGGTCTCGCCTTCCTTCACTAATAATTGACTATTATTACCATATGCACTTAAAAATTCATCATTATGTTTAATAATCAATAAATTACCATAACCGACCAAACCATCACCACTATACACAACGATACCTGATTCAGCCGCTTTTACATCTTGCTTAATGCTGCCTTCAATATCAATGCCTTTTTTATTGGTTTCATAAAAATTCTTTAAGATTTTACCTTTTATCGGCCATAACCAACGCAACGACTTTGATTTTAAGGGCACAAACTTCGCAACAACAGGTCGTGTCACCGGTAATATTTTTTTAATGCGGGGGGATTTTTTAATAATCGGAACTACTTTTTTTATCACCTTTTTTTCTATGACTATCGGTACTTTCTGTATAGCTTCTTTCTTAATAGCTACTTTTTTTATAAGCGTCTTTGCTTTTACTATGGGTGCTTTTTTAAGCGTTTTGTCTTTAATGGCAGCCACTTCAATCGCAGGCACTATTTTTTTAGCAATAATAGGCGACTGAGTATGATTAACTATTTTCTTAACGTTAGGCTCAGGTTCAACAGCATGATATTGCTCATGTGGTAATTCCACAATCACAGCACTCTGGTTCATAGCAACCGCCCCTAAAACCGTATCATCAATGCTGACATTCGGCACCACGACTATCAATGAATTTTCTTTTTCAGGTGCAAATAAAGCAATTTTTTGTCCTATTTCAATCCCATAAGGTGCTGAAATGCCATTCCATTTTGCTAAGGTTTTATACGCATGTTCAAAGCGAAAACCAATTGAATATAAGGTATCGCCTTTTTTAACAATATAGTGATTATCAATGACTTTTCCATACTGAGCGGCTAACGGATTTCTTTCTATTTCACTTTTAATATATAAAGGCGCACTGGGCTGAAATTTTACACAGCCAAGCATACTAATGATGAAGCTCAGCAATGAATAGCGTATGAGTAATTTCATTATCACCTGACTATTTTAATAAATAATCTTTAGCTTGATTGATTTGGGCAGCAAGATAACTTGAACCGCCTTTATCAGGATGATTTTTTAACATTAATTTCTGATGAGCCATAATAATATCCTCGCGACTGGCTGATACTGACACCCCTAAAATTTTATACGCTTGCTCAGCTGTCATGGTATCAGGTCTCTTTGTATTGGTATCGGCAGTCGAGGCATAACCCTTATTGCTATTAAAAAAACTTAATAACTGCGGTAAATAACGCATCACGACTGGCATAAACCGCCATACAAAAGCGATAACCACACTCAAGCCTGCAAAAACAGGTTGCAAACGTCCTGTCAGAGCAAGTAATAACAAGATAGCCCCCAAGAATAGTAGGCCACTTTTACGCATATAGTGCTGACGTGCTTTACCGTCCAATTTAGCTATCGCTTTAAGCCAAAAGAACCCCGCAATAACCAGAGCAATCGCATACAACCGAATCACAGCTTAACCCCTATTACTTTGCAAAAAAACTAAACTCACCATCAAATGAGGTTTCTACCCAAGGCATTTGTTTATTTGCCGTGGCTTTTTTAACACTCCGCGAAACGCCTTTCAATACGCTTTCAATCGGCAAATTAGGCATTTTCATATAATGTAATAAATATTTAGTATAGATGCCATTACGTCCTTCACCATCAGAGGCGGTTTCACCTGGACTGGTTGAAAAAGCAATCAACGTCCCCGCTGGACTTTTCACCCGTGTTAAGCCTCGCGTTGCTGAACGTGATGCTTTCGGTAAAGGATTATCTCGACAGGCATTTGCCACTGCTCTGGCACCAGAATCCACATTTTTTGCCAACTGTGTATAACTTAGCACCTCACCTGCGGGTATTTTACAAATTTCATTCCAGATCTTGTTTCTATATTCAGAGCCTTGTTTGTACAAATTAACACTTAAATCACTGTCTGGATTATTTAAATATCTCTGGATTTCTAACCATTGTCTATTAATAAAAGACTCATCTTCTGGCAATTCTAACTGCCATTCTGTCTTTGTTATCACTCCATCCACTTGGTAAACAACCAGTACAGCAACATCTGTTGTTATCTTTACAGGATCACTTGGTTTTAATGGCTTATCAACCCAACATATATTAATGGTCATACTAATTATTCCTATATTTTAGGAACTGTAGAGACAAGGCATACCTTGTCTCTACTTTAGGTGAACCCAGATAAAAATCAAACATTATTGACTGTAAAACTTTTGAAAAAATTAATATAACAAAATCATCAGGCAAAAAAAAAGCAGCTTAAAAGCTGCTTTTTTTCTGCAAGAAAATCTAACTTAACCTAGTTTTTCTTTAATACGTGCTGCTTTACCTGTTAATTCACGTAAGTAGTACAATTTAGCTCTACGTACTGCACCACGACGCTTAACTTCAATTCCACCCACCATTTTACTGTGTGTTTGAAATACACGTTCAACACCAACACCGTGAGAAATTTTTCTTACAGTGAAAGCTGAATTCAACCCACGGTTACGCTTTGCAATTACAACGCCTTCATAGGCCTGCAATCTTTCACGGTCACCCTCTTTTACTTTTACTTGCACAACGACAGTGTCACCCGGACCAAAGTCAGGAACATCACTTTTCAGCTGTTCAGCATCCAATACATCAATAATATTTGTCATTACCACACCCTATAAACATCAACTTTAATCACAAGGAACACAATGTAGACAAGTTCAACCCTTCTCTTCCACTTCATTCCTAAATTCTTTTAGCAAAGCCTCCTGCTCTGCATTTAATTCTATTTCTTTCATTAAGTCAGGCCGTCTTAACTCAGTTCTTCCTATAGCCTGCTTATTTCTCCAGTTTTGTATTGCCTTATGATTTCCAGCTAACAATACATCAGGAACTGCACCAAACTCATTCTTTTCGGGCCGAGTATAATGCGGCGTATCTAATAAACGATGTAATCCATTTAGTCCATCTGCTTTATTCATGAATGAATCCTGTGTTGCCGATTCTTCATCACCCAAAACACCTGGAATCAAACGTGTTACGGCATCTATCACTACCAGCGCAGCTAACTCACCACCACTGATAACATAGTCGCCCAAGGACCACTCTTCATCACAAACTGATTCAATAAAGCGCTCATCAATACCCTCATAACGCCCAGCCACTAAAATTAGCTGAGAGAGTTGACTCGCATCTGTTAACAAATCTTGTGTTATCTGCTTTCCTTGCGGACTTAAATAAACAACTTTACATTGCTTATCTTTATCAACTTGCCTCGCTGCATTTACCGCATCAGCTAATGGCTGGCATTTCATAACCATACCAGGACCACCGCCATAAGGACGATCATCGACAGTACGATGTTTGTCATGCGTATAATCTCTAGGATTCCAAGCCGACAAACCTACAACATTTTGTGTAATTGCCTTGCCTGTCACGCCATAACCTGCCGTTTCCAAGACCATCTCTGGAAACAAAGTCACCACATCAAATCGCATAACAGTTGCTAAAAGTCAGGATCCCAATCAACAACCATACGCTTGTTAACAAGATCAATTTTTTTAACAACATCCTCTAACAAAAAAGGAATTAAGCGTTCTTGCTCATCATCTTTAATAACCAGAACATCATTTGCACCAGTCTCGATAAGAGAATCTACCTTACCTATATCAATCCCTTGTTCTGTTTCAACCTGCAAACCAACAAGATCAGCCCAATAATAATCACCATTACCTGATTTAGGTAACTGGCTTTTATCAATTAAGATTTCCCATCCGATGTAGGTCTCAGCAATATTTCTGTCAGTAAATCCATCAAGAAAAGCAACAATCGTTTTACCTTGTCGCTTTCCTTCAACGATTGCCACTTCTTTTAATTCATTACCTTTTTTAAGCCGCCAAGGTGAATATCTTAAGATATTCTCTCTTGGTTCAGTAAAAGAGTGAATTTTAATCCAGCCTTTTACTCCAAATACGCCAGATATTTCACCAACGTTTATGAGCTCATTTTCTAGCAAGTGACTTATGCAGCAGCTTTAGTTGCATCTTTAATCAATTTAGCAACGCGCTCTGAAGGTTGTGCTCCCACAGACTTCCAGTAAGCAATACGTTCATCTTCTAAACGTAGTCTTTCTTCATTACCACGTGCGAAAGGATTGAAAAAACCCAGACGCTCAATATAACGGCCATCACGACTGTTTCTGCTGTCCGTTACAACCACGTGATAAAACGGGCGATTCTTTGAACCACCTCTAGCAAGACGAATAGTTACCATGTAAATACCTTAAAAAAACATTCATTCAAAATTTAATCCGCCTATTCTACGCGAATTTGTAAATATGTGAAGCGTAAAGTTAAAATTGTTTTTGAGAACACACTTTATCCGCAAAACAATCGATTACCTTCTCATTCCCCCACCCATACCCATATTACTTTTCAGGCCGCGCACCATATTTGCCATATTACCTTTAGAAAACTTTTTCATCATTTTCTGCATCATTTTATGCTGCTTCAAGATACGGTTCACATCCTGCAATTCTTGCCCTGAACCCGCCGCAATACGTTTTTTACGATTACCTTTAATCAAATCAGGATATCGCCTTTCTTTAGGCGTCATAGAGTTAATCACCGCTATTTGCCTAGCGAGCATTTTATCATCGACCTTATCCTTCATTCCCGAAGGCACATCACCCATCCCCGGCAACTTATCCATCATTGCGCCAACACCACCCATATTCTGCATTTGCAACAACTGGTCTTTAAAATCAGCCAAATCAAAACTTTTCCCTTTGCTGATTTTTCTAGCAAGCTTGTCTGCCTTCGCTTTGTCAGATTTTTGCTCAATATCTTCAATAAGGGACAACATGTCGCCCATACCCAAAATACGGGAGGCCACACGGTCTGGATGAAATGGTTCTAATGCATCGGTAGTTTCACCCGTACCTATAAACTTAATAGGCTTACCGGTAATATGCCTAATAGATAAGGCCGCACCACCACGCGCATCACCATCCGCTTTGGTCAGGATTACCCCGGTCAAAGGCAAGGCTTCATCGAATGCTTTTGCGGTATTCGCAGCATCTTGGCCTGTCATACTATCGACAACAAATAATGTTTCTACCGGATTAATCGCTGCATGCAACGCCTTAATCTCGCCCATCATTTCTTCATCAACATGTAGTCGACCAGCGGTATCAACAATCACTACATCTAAGAACTGCTTTTTCGCAGCTTCAATTGCATTGTTTGCAATATCAACAGGATCCTGTGAAACATCACTTTCAAAGAAAACCAGATCAAGATCATTCGCCAGTGTTTCCAGCTGCTTAATCGCTGCAGGACGGTAAATATCCGCACTGACCACACCTACTTTTTTCTTTTTTGTCTGCTTCAACCAGCGCCCGAGCTTGGCGACAGTTGTTGTCTTACCCGCCCCTTGCAAACCAGCCATTAACACAATTGCAGGTGGATTAGCTTTAAGATCTAGCTCTTCATTTGAAGCGCCCATCACCTCAACCAGCTCAGCCTGAACTAGTTTAATTAAGGCTTGCCCCGGATTCAGACTACTCTGAACTTTCTTACCTAAAGCCCCTTCTTTTACTTTTTCAATAAAATCAGTTACAACAGGTAAGGCCACATCCGCTTCAAGCAATGCCATACGCACTTCGCGCATCGTATCTTGAATATTGCTTTCAGTGAGCTTCCCCTGACCCTTTAAATTCTTAAGGGTACTACTCAATCGGTCGGTTAAATTATCAAACATAATTAATATCTATTGTTTATTTACCCAACATAAGACTATTGTCCTATGCGTAATCAGCCCAATATACTAACATAGGAATTAACAATATTCATTGTGGATAATTCAAACAGTGGCTATTATTACTCATACATAAAACCAAACACATTAACCAAGAAAATAACTTTCGAGGCACACAAGCAATCAAATGACTCTCTACATACTAGGCATCATCAGTATCTTCAGCTATTTAGTGAGCACACTATTACTTGCCAAAGATACATTTAAAAACTCACCAAACCGACTATCAACATTCCCCGCCTGGTTTGCTGTTTTTCTTCATTTCGCCTTTACCTTTGGCACATCACATCAACAAGACAGCTTTAATTTCAACATTTTCAACACAGCCTCACTCATTTCATCACTTGTAGCCCTCCTATTACTCCTTGCCACAATCAATAAACCTGTAGAAAAACTTGGCTTAGCCATTTTTCCTCTCGCCGCATTATTACAAATGCTGACACTCTTATTTCCAGAGAAGTCTCTCACCATTCAAATTGACAACTGGCAGATGAGCGCTCACATATTGAGCTCCATCATCGCATTTAGCTTATTAAACATTGCCGCTTTACAAGCTATTTTACTTGCCATACAAGAACAACAACTCAGGAACCACCCACCCAAAAAATTTATCCAGACATTACCGCCATTACAAACCATGGAATCACTACTATTCCAAATGATTGCAACAGGCTTGGTCTTTTTAACCCTATCATTAGTGACCGGTTTTATTTTTATTGAAGACTTATTCGCTCAGCACTTAGCACACAAAACTATTTTAGCCATTGTCGCCTGGATCACCTTTTCCAGCTTACTTGTTGGAAAAATACGCTATGGCTGGCGAGGACAAACAGCCGTAAAATGGACTTTGGCTGGTTTTAGCCTATTGCTTCTCGCTTACTTTGGCAGCAAACTCGCACTAGAGCTCATACTAAACAGAGCATAGGCCTTCACAATCTGCCGGATAAGCACCATCTCTATAGATTGTGTATAATTAGCGATTAACTTATCGATTAGTGGTAACAAAATACGCTATATAAATCGTATAGCCATCACCTATCGTTTCGTTCTACCTATTTTGAAACAAAATGATTTCTAGCATAATAACTGCTGCAGTATTCATGGTGATTCTTGGTGTTGTTTTAGCCATTATATTAGCCATTGCAAACAAAAAACTGTTTGTTTATGAAGACCCTCGGATTGACGGGGTAGATGATATGCTGCCTCAAGCTCAATGCGGTGCTTGCGGTGTTCCGGGCTGCAGACCCTTTGCTGAAGCAGTAGTTAGTGGCGAAAAGAGCCCATCCGCCTGTACTGTCAACACCCCCGAAGGCAATGCTGAAATAGCTGCCTACATGGGCGTAGATATGGGTGAGACAGAGAAAGTAGTTGCCAGATTGGCTTGTGCTGGTGGAACACACGTTGCCTACACTCGAGCCAAATACGAAGGCTTACAAACCTGTCAGGCAGCAGCTGCTGTTTCTGGCGGCGGCAAAGGCTGTAGCTGGGGTTGTCTGGGGCTTGCTGATTGTGCCGATGTATGTGATTTTGATGCTATCTTTATGGATGAGCATGGTCTTCCTATTGTTATTGAAGACAAATGCACCGCTTGTAATGATTGTATTGTGGTTTGTCCAAAAGACTTATTTTCATTACAACCCGTCAGCCATCAATTATTTGTCGCTTGCAAGAGTTTAGATGAAGGCGATAAAGCGGAAGAAGAATGTGAAGTTGCCTGTACTGCTTGTGAAAAATGCGTAGTCGATGCGCCTGAAGGCTTAATCGAAATTAAAAACAATCTTGCTGTGATTGATTTTAAAAAATATGACGAGATTTTAGTTGACCGCACACCGATTGAGCGCTGCCCAACCGGGGCAATTGTCTGGATAGATAGTAAACTGGGCACCACGCGCTCCAGCGTTGGCAAAGCAGCTAAGCAATCAAATCGGACAGAGTCTTTACCACAAGCATAATTCACAAATACCACTCCCATACACCAGTGGGAATGAAAAAATAATTATACTTTTACATAAAAATTAGTTCCTTAGGTTAACAATGGCCCTTTTTGGTAAGAAAAAACAAAACAAAGAATTTAAATACCCTGGCATCCGTCACTTAATGAACGGCAACACCGCTGTAGTTATGTGCGAAAGAGAATCTAGCGATGCTGCAGGTGCCTATCTTTCAAATCCAGATTCTGAAATGAGTACACTTTGGAATTTAGAAAAGAACAAGGGACATCTAAACATATCAAACAGACCATTAATTTCTGTTAACCCGGAAGATAACCAGGCTGCATCAACAGCCACCAGCGGACTTTCTTTATCTGGTTTAAGGGCGACACATTTTAACTCATCTGCACAAAGCGTCGCTTCACTACATGAATCACTGTACGCTACCGTAGGAAAGAGACTTCCCTATATTTTGAACATTGCGTGCAAAGCAGTCACCAAGGCAACATCTAATAACCACTGTAGTCACGATGACTACCATAGCCTTGACAACACTGGCTTTATTCAATGCTTTGCTCGTAACAACCAATCAGCTGCCGACCTTAATATTATTAGCCGTAAAGTCGCTGAACTAAGCCTAAACCCTGCCGCTGTTGCCCAAGATGGTTTTTTAACCTCCCATGCACTAGAGGCCTTAAACCTACCCGAGCGAGCGCTAATTGATGAATACCTTGGTTTAGCCGACGACATCATCGACACACCAACACCTGCACAAACCATTTTATATGGCAAAACTCGCCGTCGCATACCTGAAACATGGACAGTAGACCAGCCAGTACAATCTGGAGGCATACAATCTTCAGATAGCTATATGCAAACAGTTGCAGGACAACGTCCTTTCTTCTTTGATCACGTTGCCAGCATTACCGATCAATGCATGGATGAATGGTATGAATTAACAGGCCGCCGTTATCACCGTATTAACGAATACCTCTGCGATGATGCCGACTATTTAATTATTGCTCAAGGCAGTGTTTTAAACACAGCCGAAATAACAGCTGATTATTTGCGCGCAAAAAGTAAGCTTAAAATAGGCGTTATTGATATGACACTATTTCGCCCTTTCCCTGGCGACTTAATCAGTCACTTGGTCAAAGGCCGCAAAGGCGTACTGGTTTTAGAAAGGTCTGACCAGCCGCTGTCAGAAGACTTGCCTATTATTGCTGAAATTCGTAGCTGCATGAGTAAAGCGCTAGAAAATGGCAGTAGCAAAGGCCGTTGTTTTTCTGACTATGCGAGCTACAACAAGATCAGTGACGCATCACCACTGTACTCAGCTTGCTTTGGTTTAGGAGGCCATAATTTACAAAGCAAAGATATCATTGCCGCTGTCAAAAACATGCTCCCCGAAGGTAAACAACAAAAATTTGCTTATTTAGGTATTGAGTTTGTTCATACGCCCGCACTTTCTCCACAACAAGAAATTCAACAACAAAGCATCATTGAAGCTTATCCAAATATTGCTGAACTAGCCATTAACGGCTCCGAATCTATTGATTTAGTATCTGATAATATTAATACCATTAAGATTCATTCAATTACAGGACAACACGGAAGCAACACTGGTGAAAGCCTTGCCAAGACATTATTTGAACAGTTTAACTTGCATGTAAAAGCAAGCCCCGATGCTGTGACAGCAAGAAAAGGTCAGCCAAGTAGCTTTTGCTTATCAATAGCCAATGAAGCAATACGCCTGAATTCTGATCACACGCTTATTAATACCGTTATTGCAACAGATCAACACATCTTCTCCTATTGCAATCCATTAGCAAACATAACAGATGGCGGCACTTTTATTATTCAAACATCACTGACTAATAGCACCGATGCTTGGAACAGCTTCCCCAAAAAGGCACAACAAACGCTTGTTGATAAACACATCAATGTATTTTTTATTGATGCACAAAAAATTGCATTCGATAACACTGATGACTTAAGCAAACATCATGACTTACATAACATCATACTCAAATCTGTCTTCTTTAAAACAACAGAACTCGCATATCTCAACGAACAAGCAGAAGAAGAAACTCAGTCCCTTATAGACGACAAGCTATCACTGGTAAAACAAAGCTATCTTGCGGTTAAGGAAATTATTGTTTCTGAAATGACAATAAGCGACTCGAACAAGACAGCAACAAACGAAGTTTTAGCGCCTTTGTTATTACAGCAAAAACCGGCAAATAATAATGCTATCGCGGATATACACCGCTTCTGGAATCAAACGGGTAGCTTACACGCTGAAAACAAGGAAGCATTAGCAGACCCTTTTGTTGCACTAGGTGTTGTTCCTGCGTCTAGCGGTATTTTTGGTGACATGACTGCCACCAGATCACAACATCCTGTATGGGTTGCAGAAAACTGTACGGCCTGTGGTAACTGTTACAGCGCCTGTCCTGATAGTGCGATTCCAGGCTTGATTAACAGCGTTAATGAAGTCTTTGAAACCAATATCAAACGCATTGAAAAATCAGGTCACACAGTTAAGCATCTACGCCGCGCCATTCGAACCGTAGAAAAAAAATACCACGCCTTAACAACCGACAAGTCAGTTGGTACGAATTTAGATCCTATTTTTGCCAAAGCCATTGGCGATACCATCAAGGAATACCCTGAATACGAAAGAGAAGACGTCGCACAAGAATTTGCATGGTTTAAAGAAGTTTCGGGATCATTCAAGTTTGCACTGACCGAACCCTATCATGATGATATGAATAGTCGTATGCCTAGAAATGGCGGCCTATTCTCTATCACTGTCAATCCAAATAGCTGTAAGGGCTGTATGGAATGTGTCACCGTTTGTGAAACCAATGCCCTGTCAGTGGTTGAACAAAATGAGGAATCCATACTTAATTTACGTAACAATTGGGAATACTGGCTAGACCTTCCAACATCCAATAAGAAATTTAGTCGCATTGATGACTTACAAGCCAAAGAAGGTGTTCTGGATAGCTTGTTACTAGACAAGAAAAACCACGACTCACTGTTTAATAGTGACAACACTGCTGCCGGGTCTAGTGAAAAAACAGCCCTACATTTATTTACCAGCACAGTCTCCGCATTGATGCAGCCTCGTGTTGAACAGCATATTAAACGCATTAACCAGCTGATTATTGACTTAGAAAAACATATCCGCCTGCAACTGGTTCAAACACTGGATATTAGTGATATTGATGCTTTGGAAACTGCGATTGATGAAAACCAGTCCGTTGATTTAACCCTGTCTCGTCTTAGCGGCGCCTTAGACAAAGACAGAGCAACCCAACCCATAGACCCTCAATGGCTAAGATGGGCATTACAATTAATTGCAAAATTAAAACACCTTAAAAGCAGTTATAGCCTGGATTCATCGGAAGCAGGCCGTGCAAGCTTAGGCATGACCGAAAGTAGTCATAGCAGCTCCGCTCATAGAGCCACATTTCCATTCAACCCGTACCCGTTCCCTTGGGCGAGTCATTTATCACAAGACGCACCGTCTTTAGCGATGGGACTTTTTGAAGGTCACATGGTTAAAATGGCTGAAGGCTTTAAAGCAATTCGCACAGCAGAACTGGAAATAAAAGGCAAATACGACAAAACGGAACATGATCAGTTTTTTGCTTATTTTGACTGGCGTCAGTTTAACGAAGATGAATACCTGCTCTGCCCTCCCCTAGTCTCTTTAGGCATGGATGGAACAAGCGTTGACTCCGGCTTTCAAAACCTATCAAACAGCTTGCTTTCCGGCGTACCCATAAAAATCCTGGTCTTGGATAATCAAGTCAACAGTGACGTGACTAAAAAACGCAAAGAACTAGGAATGATTGCAATGGCACATCAATCTACCTATGTACACCAAGGCTCACTATCTAACAGATCTCACTTGCTATCTGGCTATATTGACGGACTGAATTATCGAGGCCCTGCTTTATGGTCCATATATTCAGCCAGCCAGCCAGAAAATGGTTTAGCCAATAATTCACTAAGTTACCAAAGCAAACTTGCGGTCGAGTCACGTGCTTACCCACTTTGCACCTTTGATCCCAGAGCAGGAAAAACATGGGAAGAATGTTTATCACTTGCTGGTAATCCTGATTTAGATCAGAACTGGATTACCTACTCCTTGGACTATACGGATGAATATGGTAATAAATTTGCCATGGACGTACCCTTAACTTATGCCGATTGGGCATTAACCGAAGACCAACTTAGCCATCATTTTAAAACAGTCACCGCCGAGTCTGATGATTTGGTGTTATTGACTGAATACCTTGAAATGAACAACTCAGGTCAAGCGGATAGTATCCCTTTTATATGGGCCGTTCATCCACAGAGTAATCATTTGCTCAAAGTAGTCGTTTCAAACGACATGGTAGCAGCCACACAACACCGCAAAGATTTATGGGGCACCTTAAAAGGATTAAGTGGTAATAACCGTATTGAAGTAGACACACAAGCCATTGCAGATCAGGCCAAACATGAAATGGCACAAACCATTACTGAAGGTTTAATGAGCATGGTCGGTGGTGATGCCGGCGCCTTAACACGCATTCTTGCTGAAGTGCCTGCAGTTACAGCAACTAAACCCGCAGCCCCTGCTGTTCAAAACAAACCTGAACCGAAGCCTGAGCCTGTTAAAAAAACGCCATCAGCCAGCGCAGAGAAATCAGTGCCAGCTAAGGCAGAAGCAGCTGCCCACGAATCAGTATGGATCGAAACACCGGATTGCACGACTTGTGACGAATGTGTTGATATTGCACCCGCCATCTTTAAATACAATGCCGATAAAAAGGCCATTGTCATAGACCCTACTGCAGGGACTTTTGAAGATATTGTCCGTTCTGCTGAAAAATGCACAGCCGTCATTATCCATCCAGGCACACCTTGGAACCCAGATGAACCAAATTTGGAAAAACTCATCAAACGAGCTGAGAAATTTCAGTAATGAACGTGAGTCTTTAACCTTATTGGTAAAATAATGGCAAAAATAACACAACTATCTCAGTTAGACCTTGATGCAAGCTATAGCTATGCTGATTATTTAACCTGGCAGCTAGATAAGGCAGTTGAACTGATTAAGGGCAAGGTCATGCTAATGTCCCCTGCGCCTAATGTTAAGCATCAAAACATTGTCACCAATTTAGGCGGCCCCTTGTATCAATTTTTCAATAAAAAACCTTGCAAGTTATTTTATGCCCCTTTTGATGTTCGCTTATTAGATCAACAAAAAACACATAAGGCAGATAAGGAAATCCATACTGTCGTTCAACCTGATTTATGTGTGATATGCGACCCTGAAAAGCTTACTGAACAGGGTTGTCTTGGTGCACCCGATTGGATTATCGAAATTCTCTCCAAAGGTAATTCCAAAAAAGAAATGCAAATTAAATATGATCTTTACCAGGAAAATGGCGTTACTGAATACTGGTTAGTCTACCCCTACGAACAAGCCGTACACCAGTTTGTTTTAGATAAAGAAACACACAAATACCAACTTATTTCTATGCTATCTGAGGAAGACATTGCCACATCCCATGTATTTCCAGATTTAAAAATTGATTTACAAGATGTCTTTGCAGAATGAGCCTATTTAATTTTTTTGGCAGAAAAACATTTCCTAAAGGGATACACCCCGAAGGATTTAAAGAAGAAACTCACGACCATCAAGCCCGTCGTTTACCTTTTCCTGCACAAGTCATTCTGCCCCTGTCTCAAAACATAGGTAAACCCGCTGCTTCCATTGTTCATATCGGCCAAAAAGTCCAGCGAGGAGAATTAATTGCCAAAGCAGATGGCTTTATGTCCGTTCCCTTACATGCATCAGTGACCGGAACGATAAAAAAAATAGACTTAGTCCCTAATGCCAGAGGCGGCAAAGAACAAGCTATTTTTATTGATACCGCATTAAGCTCCACTCAAACAATACCCTCTCACGAGCATGTGGAATTTGAAGACATGCCTCGCAAAGAACTTATTCAGGCGGTACAAAACACCGGCATGGTTGGGCTTGGTGGCGCGTCTTTCCCCACCCATGTCAAAATGTCTATACCTGATGATTGTCATATTCATACCATTCTCATTAATGGTTGTGAATGTGAGCCATTTTTAACCACCGATCATCGTATTATGCTCGAACAAATCGAGTATTTAATTCGTGGCATTCGCATTGCCATGAAATCAGTTGATGCACCCAAAGCCATTATCGGCGTAGAAGACAATAAGATTAATGTAGTGGAAGCTATTAAGCCTCATTTACCAGATGATGGCAGCATTACAATTGAAGCCGTAGTCACCAAGTACCCACAAGGCGCTGAAAAAATGCTGACTTATGCCTTGCTTGGTAAAGAAATTCCTTCAGGAAAACTACCTTCTTCCATTGGTGTTGCTATTTTTAATGTGGCTACCCTCGCGGCTATTGGGGAATTATTACCTTATCAGCAAGGACTCATTGAACGGATAGTCACCATAACCGGCGATGAACTTAACAAACCGGGTAACTATCTCGTTCCACTTGGCACACCGCTTAGCCATATCTTGCACCATGCGGAATTTACAGGAACTGAAGCTGAATTCATATTAGGTGGTCCGATGATGGGCATGCCGGCTGGATTCACCAACACTCCAGTTAAAAAAGGCACTGGTGCGGTATTAGTCTTAGATAAAAGAGCCACTAAACGTGACGATATATTACCCTGTATCAAATGTTCACAATGCCTACAAGCTTGCCCTATTAATCTAAATCCTTCTGAACTCGGTATGCTGGCAGCAAAACGGCAGTATGATGTGATGGAAGAGTCGTATCATCTAAATGATTGCTTTGAATGTGGTTGCTGTAGTTATGTTTGTCCGTCAAATATTCCTTTAGTGCAATATTTTAGAATTGCCAAGACTTTGAATCGTGAACGGCATAGAATGGAATCCTAGCGAAGCAACTTAACTATCTCCATCACTCCCCCAAGTGTTTAAAATCACAGGACCTTCTATTATTAAACGTATAATTTATAATATGAGTAGAGGAGTAAAAACCACCAGATACTTAGCTTTTTTTGGAGCACACTATGCATAGCACACAAATTTATTTTGAAGACCAGCTTTTTGAATATGTAAAGCAAAAAGCAAAAAGCAAAAATATATCAGTCGCCATGTATATTCAAGAAACCGTTAAAAAGGACCTGGAAAGTAAAACCCCATCACAACCGTCCATTGACCTATCAAAATTTTCTGGGCTATGGAAAGACTACGATATTTCCATCGAATCCATTCGTAAAGAAGCATGGAAATAATTGTTCTTGATAGTAATATTTTAATTGAAATCCTTAAAGGCAAAGAAGAGACTATTTCTAGAGTCCAAGCATTATCTAAGCCTCTGAGTATTTCATCTATCACTGTAATGGAATTAATAATTGGGGCACGTAATAAACAAGAGGTTTCTATTCTTAATGAGTTCATAGAATTATTTGAAATAATTCATATAGATGCCACTATTTCTACTCTAGCAATGCAACTAGTTACAAACTATGCCAAAAGTCATACGCTTGATATACCAGATAGCCTAATTGCAGCTACCGCATTAGTAAACCACGCTCAATTTTTTACTTACAATAGAAAGGATTTTCAATTTATCCCTAACCTCGATTTAATCATTTAGGTTCAATAATTTAATAATATACATGGCCATCCAACCCAAAATAGATATACGCACCTCACCGTATATACGCAAAGCACCCACTGTCGCAGAAATTATGCGTAATGTTGTCTACGCATTATTACCCTTAGCAGCGTATGCCGTTTATCAATTTGGCATAAGTGCGCTGGCATTGATGCTTACAATTGTTATGTCTTGCATGGCTACAGAACATTTATTCTGTAAACTATCTGATAAAAAAACCACAATAGGTGATGCCAGCGCTATTATCACAGGCTTATTACTTGCGATGACTTTACCACCAGGCTTTCCTCTGTGGATGGGGGCTGTTGCAGGCTTTGTTGCTATTGCTATGGGTAAAACTTTATTTGGGGGTATCGGCTTTAATGTTTTCAACCCTGCTTTAGTGGGCAGGGCTTTTATACAAGCTGCTTTTCCCGTATCCATTACCACCTGGACACCTGCATTAGCAACAGACCGTTTTATAGAGTTTATCCCTTCAACACTGGCTATACCTTTTATGAAACCCGCAGCGACAGCGGAATGGACAGCACAGCTCAATCTGGATGGCTTTACAGGTGCAACGCCCTTGGCTCTAATGAAATTCCAGGGCATTATGACTGATAGCATGGATTTATTCTTAGGCTTAACAGCAGGATCAACAGGCGAAACATCATCACTGTTAATTCTAATTTGCGGCCTGTATTTAGTCGCAAAAAAAATGTTAGATTGGCGTATTCCAGCAGCGGTTATTTTAGGTACTGTTCTAACGGCTGAATGCTTTTATCTGATGGATAGTACACAATATCCCAGCCCTGCTTTTATGGTATTTTCCGGTGGTTTAATGTTTGCTGCTGTTTTTATGGCAAGTGATATGGTGGCTTCCCCCGTCACGCCCCTAGGTATTTTAGTTTTTGGCTTATTAGTCGGCTTTTTAACAGTAATTATTCGTCTGTTTGGTGGCCTAACCGAAGCCGTTATGTATGCTATTTTATTTGGTAACGCTGCAACACCATTAATTGAATCCTACACACAACCTCGAATCTATGGCGGAAAATAACATGACAGAGCCAACAGACAACAAAGCTAACGAGGTGCCACCATTACCTTCAAGTTTTTCATTGATATCAACATTAGGCGTTGTTGCCATGTTATCGGGTTTTTTAGTGGTACTGGTCTATGAGTACACTAAACCGATCATTGCCGAAAATCAGCGACTTGCCACTGAACGCGCTATTTTTAAAGTACTACCCAAAGCCAACAGCCGCTTAACCTTTGTTATCAAAGGGGACGATATTCAGCCTGCCGATGATAAATCAAAAGGTGAGTTAATCTACGCAGGTTATGATAAAGATAACAATTTTGTTGGCATCGCACTTAATGCAGCCGAACAAGGCTATCAGGATATAGTCAAATTACTCTATGGATACAGCCCTGATACGGGTTGTATTACTGGCTACGATGTTTTAAAAAGTACGGAAACCCCGGGGTTTGGAACTAAAATTACCACAGACAAAGAATTTCTAGCCAACTTTAACTGCCTGGATGCAAAAGTTAATCTGGAACAAACCGCTTTAAATAATGTCATTAAAACAGTACGCCATGGCACAAAACAAAATCCATGGGAAATTGATGCCATTTCAGGTTCGACCATCACGTCCAACGCAGTGGGTCGCATGTTCAACAAAAGTGGACAGAAACTACACCCCCTTATTGCAAAGCACTTACCAACGCTAAAGCTAGCAAAACAAACCTCAGGAGACAAGCATGAGTAAAGCGATAAAAAAAGAAGCCCCGCTAACCATGGATGTGTTTACTGCCGGCATCTGGAAAGAAAACCCCGTTTTTGTGATGATGCTTGGCTTATGCCCCGTATTAGCCGTCACCAATAGTGTGGAAAACTCTTTAGCGATGGGAGCGGCGAGTATCTTTGTTTTAGTCTGTTCCAATGCACTGGTTTCAGCATTGCGAAACTTTATTCCCAAACAAGTGCGCATCACCACTTACATTATTATTATTGCCACCTTTGTCACCCTGGTCGATTATATTATTCAGGCGATCAGTTTAGATTTATACAACAAACTCGGTGCATTTATTCAGTTAATTGTGGTGAACTGTTTAATTTTAGGCCGAGCCGAAGCCTATGCCTCGAAAAACTCGTTTGGCAAATCGGTAATTAGTGCCTTGGGAATGGGCTTAGGATTTACCTTAGCCTTAGTCATGCTGGGTGGCGTAAGAGAACTATTAGGTGCAGGTCAACTATTAGGCTACCAAGTTTTCAGTCTTGATTTTGAACCGTGGGTAGTCATGATCCTTCCCCCCGGTGGATTTATTGTTTTAGGTTCCTGGTTATTACTTATTAACTATATAGAGCAGCGTAAAACAGGAAAATTGCTTGCTAATGATATGGCTTCGCACTGTAATGTTAGTCAAAATTAAACATTCGGACAAGCGATAATGCCCCCGTATTCCACTTCGTTTCATACGGGCTACAATATTGTGCTAGTTACCACGCTGTGCGTGGTAACTCATACAGAAACGCTCCAGCGTTTCGAGACGCTGGAGCGTCTACCCATGCATTCCCACGCACAGCGGGGGAACGAGAAATTACAAAGTCAAAATGATGTTGAAGTATTCGTTAGCAGTTTGTAGTTTAATAAACTAACTTAAAGGCGTATTAATGAAAAATAAAATGTGTTTCTTTCTATTATTGTTTACAACATACGCTAATGCTGCTGATGAAAAACAATTGATTTTGGAAAGCAAACAGTCAATTAAAGCTTTTGCAACACAATTAAAATCTCAATTACAGCAAGGTATGAAAACAGGTGGTCCTGTTAATGCCATCAACGTATGTAAAAACACGGCTGAAGAAATTGCCCAACAAGTTTCTGAAAAAGCGGGGTGGGAAATTTCACGAACATCATTGAAGGTGAGAAATAGCAACAATGCACCGGATAGTTGGGAGAAAATGATTTTGAGACAATTTGAACAACTGAAAAGCCACGGTGAATCTGTCGATAATTTAGAGTTTTCTGAAATAATAAAGTCAGGTGATGAAACAGTTTTCCGGTATATGAAAGCAATTCCAACTCAGGGTGTTTGTCTAAGCTGTCATGGGGCTGACATGTCTGATGAAATCGTGAAGACATTGCATAAACACTATCCAGATGATCAAGCGACTGGCTTTAAACTGGGTGATATTCGAGGTGCATTTTCAATTACCCGCAAACTTAACTAATGCAAACAGTTCTTCGCCGTTTAGGCTGTGTCGATTATGAAAAAGTCTGGAAAGACATGCAGGCCTTTACTTTAGAAAGAGATAAACACACGGCTGATGAAATATGGATAGTTGAACACCCTCCTGTTTACACATTAGGACTTAATGGTAAGCGAGAACATATCCTTGATATTAACCCGCAAATACCTGTTGTAGAAACAGATAGAGGCGGGCAGGTTACTTATCATGCACCCGGTCAATTAGTTGTTTATGTGCTCTTGGATATAGAACGCTTACAACTGGGAGTTAGAAAAGTAGTCACTTTTTTGGAGCAGGCAATGATTAACACCTTATCCCAATATGGAATCAAGGCGATTGCTAAACCTGATGCGCCAGGGGTTTATGTCGGCGATAACAAAATAGGTTCCGTAGGACTTAGAGTTAAAAAAGGCTGTTGTTACCATGGATTGAGCCTTAATAATAATATGGACTTAAGCCCTTTTAAGCATATAAATACCTGTGGTTATCCTTCTTTAGATGTAACGCAGCTTGCTGATTTTAATATTAATATTAAAACTTACGAGCTTGCTGTTCCTGTTGTTCACCAAATTACCGAAATGATAAAGCAATGAGTTCAAACGCACCTTCACGATCAACACCAAAAACGCATCAGCGCAATGCTGAAAAACTGGCAAGAATACCGATTAAGGTCGAGAAAACAGACACTGTTCTACGCAAGCCAGATTGGATAAGAGTCAAAATCTCTGCCAATGAAGAGATTAGCCGAATAAAACAAAGTTTAAGAAAAAATAATTTACACACAGTGTGTGAAGAAGCGGCTTGTCCTAATTTAGGCGAATGCTTTAGCCATGGTACGGCGACATTCATGATTATGGGCGATATATGCACCCGCCGCTGCCCGTTCTGTGATGTTGCACATGGGAAACCAAAGCCTCTCGATCAGCAAGAGCCCCTTAACCTAGCTAAAACGATTAAGGAAATGTTGCTTAAATATGTGGTCATTACCTCTGTTGACAGGGATGATTTAAGAGATGGTGGCGCAGGACATTTTGCTGATTGTATTAAAGCGATACGAGAACATTCCCCGCAAACCAAGATTGAAGTGTTAGTCCCCGATTTTAGAGGTCGCATGGACAAAGCGGTTGATATTCTAAAACAACAACCCTGTGATGTGTTCAACCATAATTTAGAAACTGTTCCCCGTTTGTATAAAGAAGCAAGACCTGGTGCAGATTATCAAGGGTCTTTAACATTGCTGGAAAAATATAAACAGGCCTATCCGCAGGCAAATACAAAGTCAGGCATTATGCTGGGTTTAGGTGAAAAGGAAGCCGAGGTTGAACAGGTTTTAAAAGACTTACGCGCACATGGCTGTAGTATGTTGACCCTAGGGCAATATTTACAACCCAGTAAAGATCATTTGCCAGTTAAAGAATATGTTACGCCAGCACAATTTGATAAATATGCAGCGACAGCAAAAGCCTTAGGTTTTAAAAATGTAGCCAGTGCTCCCATGGTTCGCTCATCGTATCATGCTGATTTGCAGGCTAAAGAAGTTATTCAAGATTGAGGTAAATATAAATCACAGGGGAAAGTCTGGAGACCGATAGTCTCTCAGACACGCCGTGAATACATCCTTGTAGGCTCTTTTCGGCATCCATGCCTCAGAAGGTCTGAGAAACTATCGGTCTCCATCCTAATCAAATATGCTTGCCACTGAGATATAGTGTGGATACTAAAAGGTTTAATCTTTAGTGCTATCTTTTTGGCTAGGCCAATCGCTAAAAGCAAATACCCAGATCATAAAAATATTGACTAAGGGAATAAGCAGGCA
>ENA-OSET01001898-OSET01001898.1-sediment-metagenome-genome-assembly--contig:-NODE-1898-length-20972-cov-12.902273_pt1 | contig 20972 bp, 16 predicted proteins | sample MGYA00237882_ERZ534229 | MGnify/ENA primary metagenome ERZ534229 (study PRJEB26408, sample SAMN06266212) | sediment metagenome | isolation source: Hudson Canyon methane seep mesocosm | place... | reverse complement strand
CAAAGTCTGGATCTGGATTTATTGCAGCAAACCGCCAAACATTTACTGACTGTACAAGACCGAAAGTATGGTGGTTTTGGGCAGGAGATGAAATTTCCCAATGAGCCTTTGCTAATGTATTTGCTTGATGCTTACCGACGCTTTGATAATAAACAGGCCCTGGCAGTAGTGGAAACAAGTTTAGCGGCTATGGCGCAAGGGGGTATTTATGATCAGGTGGGTGGAGGTTTTCATCGTTATGCGACCGATAGGCAGTGGCAGGTGCCGCACTTTGAGAAAATGTTATACAACCAGGCACAAATATCAGTAGCCTATTTACTAGCTTACCAGTTAACGGCTAAAGCAGAGTATGCACGCATTGCCCGACAAACATTAGATTATGTTTTGCAGGATATGCGTTCTGAAGCAGGCGGGTTTTATTCGGCAACAGATGCTGATAGTAACGGGGTAGAGGGCGAGTTTTTTGTCTGGACTCCAGCGCAGATAAAAAATACATTAGAACCTGGACTTGCTCAACGTGCGATCGATTTATACGCGGTAACGACACAAGGTGATTTTGAAGGGCATAATATTTTACATCTACCCGTCAGTCTGGAAAATTATGCAAAACAGCATGAGATTGCATTGCCTTTATTGCTGCTTGAAATTGAGCAAATCAGACAAGGCTTAAAACAAAAACGGCGACTACGTATCGCACCATTGCGTGATGATAAGATAGTCACGGCATGGAATGCCATGATGATTGAAAGCCTGGTACTTGCAGCCGAAATACTGCAACAACCTGAATATCTGTATGCTGCTGAAAAAACAGCTAACTGGTTATGGCAAACTAATAGACAAGAGTCAGATGAGCTTTGGCGTATTCATTGGCAAGGTAGCTCTTCGGTTAGTGACCGCCCAGCCGCTTCGTTTGTAATGATAGGTGATGGGAATTACTTTTCCCTCTGTCCATTGAAAGTAAACAGATTCATTTATCTCAGCGAGGAAAGAGTCAACATTAAACTGATAACGCCAGATATTGCTGGAAAGCTGAATTAGGGTATGAGTAGCGGTTCCATTTATAGGAATGCCATTTTCGAATTCTGCTTTATATTGGGTAACGCTGGGTTTTAGCTCTAAAGCGGCTAGCGCAGAAGGTAGCGCTAGCAAAAGCAAAGCAGAAATTAGGTATACTGAATGCAGGGCGTTAAGTAATTGCATTCGACTATGTTGATGGTTTTTAGAGCTGGCTTCAAGCAAATAAATTAAAGTTAATTATTCACTTGCGCCATTTACATGTTGTTCCCCTGACTCTGAAAGCAATGTTTGATCAAGGCTGGCTTGATTTCCTATCATTTTCAATCGCCCCTGTGCGAACCATTTAATGGCTCTGGGGTAAATTTGATGTTCCTGAATCAGAACCTTGGCAGCGAGGCTTTCAGCTGTTTCATCTGGAGTAATAGGAACCTGTGCCTGAAGCACGTTAGGGCCGCCATCAAGTTCTTCTGTAACAAAGTGAACGGTAACACCATGTTCATCTTCACCTGCGTCAATGGCTCTTTGATGCGTATTCAACCCACGATACTTAGGCAGTAATGAGGGGTGTATGTTTAGCATACGGTCACTGTAGTGACGAACAAACTCTGGGGTCAGTATTCGCATAAAACCCGCAAGTACAACTAAATCAGGTGAGAAGTGGTCGATTTTGGCTTGTAGTGCCTGATCAAAATGTTCTCTGCTGTCGAAGTCTTTATGAGAAATGACTTCAGTTGCAATACCTGCATTAGTCGCTCTTGTTAAACCATAAGCACTTTCTTTATTGCATATAACTGCACTGATTTTCGCTGGAATTGTTCCGTTTTGGGTCGCATCTATAATTGCTTGCAGATTTGACCCGCTACCGGAAATAAGGACAACCAGTGAAATTTCTGGTTGGCTCATTAAGCGCTCAACCCTTTAAGGTCTACTTGCTCTTCGTCTGCCTGTGCTGTTTCGATGTTACCCATTATCCAAGGTGACTCGCCTTCAGCTTCTAGTAGTGAAATGGCGGCCTGTGCATTATCTGCAGGTATAACAAGTACCATGCCTACGCCACAGTTTAAGGTGCGGTACATTTCACGCATCTCAACATTGCCTTTTTCCTGAATCCATTTGAATACAGGTGGAATGTTCCAGCTTGTTGTATCAATAACTGCTTTTGTTCCTTCTGGTAGTACACGTGGAATATTTTCTAATAAACCACCGCCAGTAATGTGTGAAAGCGCATTTACCTGGCTGCTTTTAATAAGCTTAAGTAAAGGCTTAACATAAATACGTGTTGGCTCCATTAGCGCTTCTGCTAGAGGTTTGTCACCAACCACTTCATTTAGGTCTGCATTAGAGACTTCAATGATTTTTCTGATTAATGAGTAACCATTCGAGTGTGGGCCCGAAGAAGGAAGGCCAATAAGTACATCGCCAGCGCCAACCTTGCTGCCGTCGATTAGCTCAGACTTTTCAGCAATACCGACACAGAATCCGGCAAGATCATAATCTCCGCCTTCATACATGCCTGGCATTTCAGCGGTTTCTCCACCTACTAGTGATGCGCCTGAAAGCTCACAGCCAGCGCCAATGCCTGCAACAACATTCGCGGCTACATCAACATCTAATTTGCCTGTCGCATAATAGTCGAGAAAGAATAGCGGTTCTGCGCCAGCAACGATTAGATCATTTACACACATGGCTACGAGGTCAATACCAATGGTGTCGTGTTGGTTTAAGTCCATGGCTAAGCGAAGCTTTGTGCCTACGCCATCAGTGCCGGAAACCAACACAGGCTGCTTATAACCTGTTGGTAGTTCAAAGAGTGCGCCGAACCCACCCAGTCCTGCCATTACTTCAGGACGACGTGTTTTTTTAGCAACGCCTTTAATACGTTCAATCAGGGCGTTTCCGGCATCTATATCAACACCGGCATCTTTGTAGCTTATGGACTGCGTTTCTGGCTTGTTTGTCATCGTTTTCTCTGCGGCTATTTTAAGGACGAAGCGATAAAGCGCGGTATTTTAACAGTTGATGAATAGAACAGCCAACATAGGAACAAATGTTTTATTGGTGTATTATCTCTATTCTATTGATTTGTCGTTATTTATGGATGCTGGTTTGATTAGAATTAATACAGAAAAGTTAATAAAAACATTAGGTAAGCTATTTTTTGTAATTTTATTTACTTCTTTTTCAAGTTTAATTTCTGCTTCTCAGATTATTGGACTTTATCAGTCTGAAGTATTGGTGAGCTCTCAAGAGACAGAAGAACGACAAAAAGCATTCAGTTTGGCGCTGAATGAAGTCTTGGTAAGAGTGTCAGGCAAGGCATCAGTACTTGATAACGCTGAGTTAATGCAGGCGCTTACTCAGCCTGAAAAATTAGTACAGAAATTCAGTTATAAAACATTTGATGCCAATGTTAGCCCGAATCGTGTTTCTGGCGCATTACAGACTCGCCCTGATGCTAAGTCAGACCTATCAACGCCTTATGTTTTTTCTCATACAATGAGTGTCGTTTTTTCTCGTTTAGCGATCAATAATTTTCTGAAACAATATGGTGAGCCTGTATGGGGTGGGAATCGTCCTGCGGTTTTATTGTGGGTAGCGGTAGAAGAAAAGGGTGTTCGAAGTGTTGTTAGTGCGGCTTCTGATACGACGTTTGCCTCCGCGCTAATGCGTGCTGCAAAAATAAGAGGCGTGCCACTTTATTTACCAGCGATGGACTCTCAAGATGGTGCGCTGGTAAATTCTTCTGATATTTGGGGGCTTTTTATTGATTCTTTAAAAGAAGCTTCTAGTCGATATCATGCGGATGCAGTGTTGGCTGGGCGATTGGGGCAGAGTCGAACGGCTGATGGCTCGTATCAATGGTCAGGTCAGTGGGTCTTTGAACTTAAAGGTGTTGTTTATACTGGCACGGTCGAAGGTCAATCGATAGATGAGGCGGCTATGTCATTAATTGCCCCTATTGCTGAAGACCTATCTGAACGTTATGCCATTCTCGGTGGGGAAGCCTTACTGAATAGTGAAATAGAGCTGGAAATTAGCGATATTAAAACAATGGAAGACTATGTAGGGGTAACACGGTATATTGAATCACTACCGCCTGTTAGTTCTGCCCAGCTTACTTGGGTTAAAGGTGAGAAAATTCGTTTTTCTGTGAGTTTAAAAGGATATTTAGAGCAATTGGAAGAGCATATTGAACTTGATTCAAAGCTGTCAGCTGAAATTACTCAGTCGTTTGACCTTAGTGATCGTTCTCGACTTTATTACCGTTGGTCTACGTTGAATTAGTATGATTCTTCAATGGCATCACTTACCCAATGTACTGACTTTTTTACGGATTGTATTGGTGATTCCTTTTGCTGCCAGTATATATTTCGAATCATACCGACAAGCGCTCATACTCTTTTTTGTTGCAGGGGTTTCTGATGGTGTTGATGGATTTTTAGCACGACATTTTAATTGGAAATCTCGTTTTGGTGAAATAGCGGACCCTTTGGCAGATAAACTGTTGCTTGTTACGGCTTATGTGATGTTAACCATTACGGGTCACCTTCCATTATGGTTAACGGTTTTAGTTTTTTCCCGAGACCTTATTATTGTTGCCAGCGCGTTAATTTATCATTATTGGGTTGGGGCTTATAAAATGACGCCCTCACTGCTTGGAAAAACAAATACTTTTCTGCAAATTGTTTATGTATTAATGATCGTTGTTTCACTGGCGGGTATTCAAATGCCCCAACTTGCGTTGGACTATGGTGCTTGGGCTGTGGCGATTATAGCGGTGCTTAGCTGCACCCATTATGGGATGGTATGGGGACGAAAAGCCTACCTGTTAAAGAAGTAGATTATGAAACGAAATAACGATAGCTGTCAGCCTCAGCAACTTACTTTATCCGTTAAGCTTAGGCAAGATTCCACTTTTGATAATTTTTTAGGGGCTGCGAATACGAAGAATAGCGCTATCCTTACTCATGCCTTGAATACTGAAGAGACGTTTGTTTACATTTGTGGTGAGCAGGGGAGTGGTAAGACGCATTTATTGAATGCTTGTTGCAATGCATTGGAAGCTAAAAACAAGCGTGTAATGTTTATCTCTCTTAGAGAATTAGATGCACTTAGCTCGCATCTATTTGACGAGCTTGAAGCATTTGATGTGGTAATTTTAGATGATATCGATACCTTGTTTGAAAATTCCGACACTGAAATAGCCTTATTTGACCTTTTTAATCGCCTAAAAATCGCCGAAAAAATGTTTATTGTTTCGGCTTCTGGCCCTGTTGCTAAACAAAACATAGAATTAGCAGACTTGAGATCACGTCTTGGGTCAGGTTTATTATTACAATTATTACGTTTAACTGATGATGAAAAAACCTGTGCTTTGCAGTCTAGGGCACAGGAAAAAGGTTTTTTCTTAGGTAATGATGTAGCTGCGTATATTATGAAAAGAAGCAGCCGTAATTTGGGTGAACTATTCAGTGTATTAGAAAAACTGGATGATGCATCACTTAGTGCGAAACGACGATTGACGGTTCCATTTGTGAAGTCTGTTTTGGGCTGGTAGTTAATTTGAGCCTGTAGTTTTTGATCGACACAAAAGTATTTTATAAATTGGTTACAAGTTGAGCATAACTTGACTAAAATGTAACCGGCCTGAATGGGAAGTACAGGCCCAAAACAAAATAATAAGGATTTTAAAACCGGGGGAATCATGAAGCGCGTTGTATTTAATTTAAAAGGTGGGGTTGGGAAATCTAGTATTACCTGTAACCTGGCAGCTATTAGTGCCGCCGAAGGTTTGAGAACACTGGTTGTTGACCTGGACCCTCAAGGCAATTCAAGTCAGTATTTATTAGGTAAGCCAACAGCAGAATTAAAAGATACGGTTGGAGATCTGTTCGAACAAACGGTTGCGTTTAATATTTTCAATAAAAAGCCTGAAGACTTTGTTCATGCCACGCCGTTTAATGGTTTGTATGTACTGCCTTCAAGTCCAGAGCTTGATTATCTTGAGCGTAAGTTGGAAGCGAAGCATAAAATCTACAAATTAAGAGATGCTTTAAGCAAGCTGGGTGAAACCTTTGATCGAATTTTTATTGATACTGCACCCGCTCTCAACTTTTATACCCGTTCAGCTTTGATTGCTGCTGATCGTTGTTTAATTCCTTTTGATTGTGATGATTTTTCTCGCCAGGCTTTGTATCAGATTTTTGGTGAAATTCAGGACCTTCAAGAAGATCATAATCCTGGCCTTTCAATTGAAGGTATTATTGCAAACCAGTTTCAGCCAAGAGCTACATTGCCTCGTCAGTTAATTAATGAGCTGCTCGAGGAACAGATGCCCGTGTTACCGGTTCACCTTTCATCATCTATTAAGATGAAAGAATCTCATCAAGCGAAACAACCGCTTATTCATTTTGCGCCCAAGCATAATCTAACTAAACAGTTTATTGATTTGCATAAGGTGCTAAACGGAGAAAAGGTGGCTGAAGAAGCCCTGTAAGATCGTAAGTCCTGCCCCCGCAAAAGAAGCGGCTCTGTGCCGCTTTTTATCAAAAGGTAGTTGAACCTTGGCACGTAAAGGCTATGCTTAAATTAAAGAAGTGCCTCACGTGGAAAAGTCTTTGTGCTATTAGTATTAACAAATCATATTCAGCGCCACCAAAGTTTAGTTGATCAACTCCATAAGCAAAAATTGTCTTTGGTTGTGTTTGAAACTGTACCTGAAATCCAGCATTGGCTTGAGGTTAACCATGAACCGACAGGCTTGCTGATTGATTGTTCTAATTCACTATTTGAAGCCTTCCTTATTAGATTTTCATTACAATATACCGATACGCCTACCTTATTATTGACAGATCAGCCTTTAGTGCAGTTACAGGTTAGGCTTCGTGCTTTTACTGACCAGGTTGCACTGAGAAAACAGAATCAGGGGCAAGGACGTATATTATTTGTTGATGACTCAAAAACAGTACGGATGCTGTACCGCAGAGAGCTTGAGTTAGATGGGTTTTATGTAGATCTGGCTGAAAGTGCAGAGCAGGGTTTTGAGTTAGCCCTTACAGGGCAATATGATCTGGCTATTATTGATTATTTTATGCCGGGAGATAATGGCGCTGCATTATGCCGTCGCTTAGGTGCTCAGGATGAAACTTCAGAGTTGGTTCGTGCCATTCTTACTGCACAATATGATCCTGAAATTGTAGATGAATGTTTGGAGGCTGGCGCCAGAGAGTGCATGTTTAAAAATGAGTCTACAGACTTATTTATCTCTCGTGTAAGAGCTCTATATCGCTCTGTTCAGCGAAAAATTCAGGTAGATAAAGAACGAAGCCGCTTAATTGGGCTTTTACATTCTGTTCCCGAGGGCGTTTACGGGGTTACACCAAATGGAACCATACAGTTTGTAAACCCTGCTACGATAAAATTATTAGGGCGTAGTGTTGTTGAATTACTTGGAGAGCGTCCACATAAGTTTATACACCCTATCGATACGGGTGGAAAACCCACCACCGAGGATTTTTGTTTTTTACAACAAGCATATATGCTTAAAGATGAGCTGCGTGAGTGGCGCACTTTGTTTTCTCATGCTGATGGTTCGTTGTTTCCTGTTGAGTGTAATGTAACCCCTCTTGGTGGTGAAGGAAGTGACGAAGGTTCTGTGGTTGTATTTAGAGATATATCTGAACAACAACGGCTAGAGCAGAACTGGCAGTGGCAACTTAGTCATGATCACCTTACGGGCTTACTTAACCGCAGTGCTTTTGAGGATATTCTGGAGCGAGAGTTATGTCATCTAAAACGCTTGAAAGAACCTTCCTTGTTACTATTTATTGATTTGGACAGGTTTAAGCGAATTAATGACGAATTAGGTCATGCGGCTGGAGATCAGTTACTTATAGCACTGGCAGAGCAACTGAAATCAAATGCGCGAGAAACCGACCAGCTAGCAAGGCTGGCGGGGGATGAGTTTACGGTATTGCTGAGTGGCATAAAAAATGAAGACATTAGTGACTTAGCAGAAAAATATCGACAGTTATTTGAGAAAACCAGTTTAGACTGGGAAGGACAGCAATATCAAATAACCGGTTCGGTTGGCGCAGCTATACTAGATGAAAATTCTGGTTCATTGACTGAAATGTTGGCAAAGGCCGACGCAGCATGTCAGCAAGCTAAGCAAAAAGGGCGAAATCAGTGGACCCTTTACTCAGAAAGCATAGAGCTTTCTTCTATTCAGGGTAATTGGCATGAGCGTTTAACTTATGCCATTAAAGAAAACCTATTTATTATGTTACAACAGCCAATCTTTTGTGCAAATGCACATGAAGATACGGGTAGAGTGCTGGTCGGGTACGAGTGTTTTTCAAGACTTAAAGAAGGTAGCTCGCTAGTTACACCTTCATTGTTTATGTCGAACGCCCTTCGGTGTGGTGTAACATCTGAAATTGATCAGCTTTTGCTGATATTACTGATTAATCACTGTAAACAAGCCCGAATTGTAAAGGCCATTCCCGTAGAACTGAATTGGTATTCGATTAACTTGTCCATTGAAACACTTGCTGATGACTCTTTTAGAGAAACGCTTCTAGATAAGTGGGGGCATTCAGGCTTACCAGCATCAAATTTAATGATAGAGGTTAGTGAGGCTGAATTATTTAAGTTGCCAGGGTGGAAAAAGTGTCTTAAACAACTTAAAAAGCAAGGCTTTCGTATCGCTCTGGATCATTTTGGTATGAATACAAACTCGATACTGAACTTAGCGAATATGCCTATTGATGTGATTAAACTAGATACTTCGTTAACTCGTACACTAGCAACAGACCTTGCTCGTCGTAACCTTATTGATGCTATTGTATCAACGGCGAAGCAGAGTAACATTGAGGTGGTTGCTTGTCATATTGAAACATCCGTTGAACTAGACCTTGTACAGGCGAGAGGGGTTGATTTTGTACAAGGTTTTCATTTGGGTAAGCCTGACCGATTTTATCCTGTTCTTGATTAGTTTTGAGCTAGCCTCTTACTTGGCTCATAAACCCTCCAATAGATACCCCCAGATTTTCTGAGCGCTCAGGGTTGCGAAATTGTGCCAAAACTAAAGGCCGCATATCAGGTACAAACATTAGATCTGCTACTTGCTGGTTAAAAACTGCTTGTCCGTTTGGCAATGATGCCAGTTTATCAAGGTAGAGTTTCATTACTTCATCTTGCTTAAGGGCTGTCCAGCAATACAAGCCAATGCTCTGAAGTACAGTAGGTTGGCTTCCCGCGGAAGAGTTAATCACTGAATGTATGCACTTAATAAATGCCTCTGTGGTTTCTGCCTGGGCATTGGCTGTGATACCGCTGCAAAAAAAGCTATCAGGCAGTGTATCTTCCGAAGTACGTGTTAATGCTTGTTGAATACGAGCTGTAATAGCGGAGGCTAAGTGTGTTGATATCTTCTTATTTCTAAGAAAATTACACAGCGCTTCAAATACTGGCGGCTCTATCCATCTTATTGCAGTGGATAGCAATGAGTTGATTTGTTTTTCTGAACTTCGCTCAGCAATATCCGCAAAGCCCTGTAAACCTAATGATGACCAGGCTACATCCGGGTCTTCATTGGCTAAATAATCGTTCACTGCCTGAAACCATGCAGAGGGTGGTTCTGCCAACATTTTACTGACTTTTGCATGTATGGCTGCTTTTTGTTCATCATCTGGATCAAAGGTATACAGAGAGCTCTGACTTGGCTGTTCTTTAGCCTGACCTTCATGTTTTGTAGATACTATGCCCAGCATCACAAGCAGTTCTTTAATAAGCATGTCTCGTGCTTGCGGAATAATCAAACCTTGCTCATCTAAGGGGAGCTTGAAAAACCAGATAGTATGTTGCTGGTCTTTGCCTGGGTTCCATACAATAAGAGCGAACCAAGCATGATAAGCAAGGGGCCAAGGGTAGGGGGTATGACAGGCTTCTATGGATTGAAATAATTCATTATTAATACTTCGGATACCTCTGCCCATGTTAATCCAGCGATACTTCAAATCAGTCGATTCTAACAGGGCGTTCAGTGACGTGGGGTATTCCATAATTGCCTCAAAGTAATTAGGTGTTCAGATAGCTGGGGGCTATTCTAAAACCTTTACTGTCACTGTCAAAGATATTATTAGTACTTTAGTACCTGTATTTAAGAATGTTATCTATACTGTAGAATTAATTAATAAAATGAGTTCTTATGTTGTGGGTAAAAATAGTGTGGATAAAAGTAGTATGAGTAAAAGTAGTATGGGGTTAAAAAAGTTATTTCCTTTGCTTGTTGCGGTTTCGCTAAGCAGTATTCCAGTGTCGTCCTACTCATCTGAAGGTACCCCTGCAGAGAGCGAAAGCGTTGAGCAAATTCCGCAAAAAGGGCAGGCATTTACTGCAGATCAAGTGGATAAACAGCTAAACTATTTAATGGCTAACTCGTACGAGTCGGGACAGGAAGAAATTAAATCTACGGGGGCCATGAGGCCTTATGCCGTTGGACTATTACCCGATGGGAAGGTAAAAGTATTACATTTAAATAAGGAGCAGCCCGTGCCTGTAGATATTGCTGTTCGAGTACTGCATTCAGCGATGAAATCATGGATGGAACAGGGTTTGGCTGTGGCTACGGTTGTGTATTATACCGCGCAGGGCGCTGATAAAAACAAGCAGAATGAACGATTATTCTTGATAGAGCTTAAGCACGCTAATGGCCATGCTCTTACTCGTATGGTTCCTTATACGATTGAAACAAACGGTGTTGTTGGGTTTGGTAAAGTTGTTGAAAAAGAAGCTGCTGAAAAGTAGCTTCAGTTTATTGTTGATATAAGTACAGCTGATATTAAGTCTGCTAATCTAACGGCAAGAAAATTTGTTCCCCTTCATTCAAGCGCAGGCCTTTACGAATCTCTTGGAATAGCTGGGGAAGCTGATCATTTGGAAGGGGGTTGGAGTATAAGAACCCCTGCACGTATCGACAACCGTTAATCTTCAAAAAGGCTTCCTGCTCTCGGGTTTCAACGCCCGTGGCAAAGGTTTTAATATCCATTTGATGAGCGATATTGATTAATGTTTCTGTGATGGTCATGTCGTTCTCATCATCTGGAATACCTTTAATAAAGGTTCTGTCAATTTTAATAATATCAATGGGTAGCTTTTTCAGGTGGCTGAGTGATGAAATGCCTGTTCCGAAGCTATCAATAGTGAGCGTTAAACCCAGCTGCTTTAACTTCTTGAGTGTTATAACAGACTCATCAAGTTTGTTAGTTATGGTGTTTTCTTCAATCTCCAATACTAAAAAACGGGGGTTAAAGCGGGTTTCAATTAAAACTCGCTCTATAGTTTTAACCAGTTGAGGATGGCTATATTGCCTGTTTGACAGGTTAAGCGTGATTTGAACAGGCGTTTCGCTCATCGCTTGAACCGCTTTCCCTTGTAAGCAGGCATTTTGAAGTGCCCACTCGCCAATGGCTAGAAGTTGCCCTGTTTGTTCGGCCACATGAAGAAATTGATCGGGAGATAGCAGTCCCTTTTTAGGATGCAGCCAGCGGAGGAGGCTCTCAAGGGCAACGATTTGCCCGGTTTCTATATCAATTATTGGCTGGTAATACAGCTGGAATTCGTTATTTTTTAAAGCCTGTCTCAACTCTTGCTCTATGGTGAGCTGCCGTTGCATTTCTTCGTTCATATCTGGGCTATAAAACTGAATGTTATTTCTGCCCGCGCTCTTTGCTCGGTACATAGCCATATCAGCATTTTTTAGAAGATCAGTGTAGTGAACGCCATCATTGGGTGAGAGTGTTACACCAATACTGGAAGTAATTACCAGCTCACCTCCAGGAAGGGGGATGGGCTCCATAATTGTATCTAATATATTTCTGGCGACTATTTCTGCGCCCTCTATACCATTAACATTGGCTAAAAGAACGGCAAACTCATCACCACCTAGTCGTGCAATGGTGTCTTCATCTCGCACACAGGAGGTGAGCCTGTTTGCAATTTCTTTTAATAGTTCATCGCCGGCATCATGACCCAGTGTATCGTTAATTCGCTTGAAGAAGTCAATATCAAGGTTGATTAAGGCAATAGGGTGTTGATGCCTTAAGGCTTGTTTAATGGCTTGGTTACACCGGTCTTCAAACAGGCGCCTATTGGCTGTACCGGTTAGTATGTCAAAGTGAGCAAGGTTGTGAAGTTGGTCTTGGGTGGTTCTGATTTCTGTAATATCCTGACCAATGAGAATAACCTGAGCTTGTTCATCATCTGAGTTTGTTATGCGGTTAATATTCCAAAGCATAGTGTGAGAGGTGCCATCGTAAGCGTTTGTTTCGCTTTCCAGGTTTTCTTTTCCTACGCCACTTTCAACGACCTTGGTAATTTTCCAGGCGGTCTCATCTTGATTGCTTTTTGGAACAAAGCACTCAACATAGTTTTTGCCAATTATTTCGTCCCGGCTATAGCCAAATAGTTGCTCCGCAGCACTATTCCATTGTTTGATTACATATTTTGAGTCCATTACGATAATGGGGCTGCCGGCTGTTTCGATGAGTGCTTTATATCTTCGCGAGGAAGTGCGAAATGATTTCTCAGCTTGCTTTCGCACATATACTTCATCAATCAGTTCAAGGTTAGTTTTTTGTAATTGCTGCGTTCTTTGCAGTACGGTATCTTCAAGTTTATTAGATATTTTTTGCCGTTCTTCAAGTAACGCACTGACATAGAGTGTGGCACTGATAATGATGGCTAGAAGTACTTCTAGCATAATCAGGTCATATAAATGGCCGTCAGCAATGCTTAATGACTTTATAGAGGTCAGTGCGATGAATGCCAGTGACAATGTAACCGTAACGGCTAAGGTACAGCCTGGCTGGCTAAATCGGGTTGCAGCCCAAATGGTAAGAGGGAGTACCAGAAAAATACTTTGAATCCCCTGGAAAAATGCAAGGTAAGTGATAAGTCCTAAGCCTATTGACCAGGCTGTCCACTCTAATAATTTGTCAGTGATATAGTTTAAGCCCGGGTATTGATGGTGTGACAGTATTAAAGGGGTAATGAGAAGTATTCCTGATATATCTGCTAGAACGAAAACCAGAAGCATTGATGTGGTCTCTGTACTTGCTGCTTCAGCGAAGAAATTTGATAACAGGGTGAATAGTGTTGCACTAATAACAATAACAATGACTGACCCTAGTAAGAATGCGAGCAGGTTACGGTCTTTGTCGAAAGGGTATTTTGTACCTGTAATACTACTAAAAAAATGATAGATGAGATAAGGCTGAAGTGTATTTAGCACCGCAAATGAGAGCGTAAGGGCTAAGGCGCCAATGATGGAGTTTGATGATAATATATAGTCCAGAGCTGATGACACTAGTGCGCCTGAGAATATTCCCGGCAAAGAGCTATTGCCATAAATAAATACCATGGCTAGTGAGAAACCGGCAGGCAGCCAAATTGGCGAAATGGGTGAATCGAGAATGGTAATCTGAACAGATAGGCGTGCAAGTATAAGGTAGATAGCGAAGATCGATATCAACCTTAAAGGGTGCTCTTTTAAGGATAAAAGCCAATGAAGCTTCGGTAGCTCGGACTGTTTACCGACGGTCATCTGTTATTGCATCCAGTGCATATTATTCTTGTAATAAAGATAGTGTAGTTAAGATAACTTTGTCTCAGTAACGTACCTGTGTAATCTTAAATTCAGTGTAATCTTAAATTCAATCTCAGTCGTGAAACCAAATGTTTTGATGTGTTACATTGTGTAAGTTTTGGTGCAAATAAGCGTTAAAGTGAAAACCTCATGGATAGATCAATGGCTTTGCAGTCTTTTGTTAATGCCCCAATTGAAATGTAGTCAACACCTGTTTCAGCAATAGGCACAAGCGTTTGATCGTTAATTCCGCCAGAGGCTTCCAGCTTTGCTTTACCTGCCGCCAGGTTAACGGATTCGACTAGTGCTTTGTTGTCGAAGTTGTCTAGCATTATAATATCTGCATTTGCGCTTAGTGCTTGCTCTAGCTCATTCATGCTTTCAACTTCAACTTCAACAGGCTTGCCTGGTGCTATTTGATGCGCTCTTGCAATAGCTTGTTGAATTGAACCACAAGCCATAATGTGGTTTTCCTTTATCAGAAATGCATCATAGAGGCCTATGCGGTGGTTATGGCAACCTCCGCAGGTGACTGCATATTTTTGAGCTCGCCTTAAACCGGGTATAGTTTTTCGTGTATCAAGTAGTTTAACTTTTGTGTGCGAAACCAGTGCTGCATATTCTCTGCATATTGTTGCGGTACCCGATAAGGTCTGCAAAAAATTAAGCGCAGCTCTTTCACCAGTTAATAGACCGCGAGCGGGCCCTTCAAGTGAAAATAGTGTGGTATTAGCTTGAACCTGCTCGCCTTCTTTTACATGCCAGCTTACCTTAATTCGCTCGTCAACCTGCCTGAACACTTCATTAACCCATTTAGAGCCACATATCACACTGTCTTCTCGGGTAATTACATGAGCTTTCGCATGAGTGTCTTCAGGGATTAACTGGGCAGTGATATCTCCACTGCCAATATCTTCTGCTAAAGCATCCGTTACATTTTTTAGAATTACAGCATCTAAATCGTTGGTCATAAGGCGTTGTCTGGCTTCTTTTTGATTGAAAGGCTTAGATCATGTGGCTTAAATTGAAGGTTTGAGTCTGTGTTTCGCAGACTTGAGCATTATAAAAGGGTTCTTGAATCAATGCTAACTACTATTTAAGAAAAAAGAAATGATTGCTTAATCAAGAAAGACACAACAAAAAAATGGCGCATATAAAGGTGGAGGAGTGTGAGCTACTTCTCGAAGTGACACTTCGTGACAATTGGTGACACAGAGAGGCTATAAAAGATTGAAAATAGATGGAAAAATGGTTTGTAAAATAACGTCAAATACCCTACTTACTTTTTATTAATGAAGAGATTATGACAAACACTAATAATGTCGTTGACTTAAATACAGCAAGGCCAAGCTCAGGTATGCAAGAACAAGTACCATCTGGCACCTTGCCTGTTCCATTACTAAAAGTGAGAGACAAAGTAATAGCTCAACTTAAGGGGCTATTGCGTAAGCTATTTGATAATGCAGATGATGCGCTATTTGAATTAGCTGATAACGCAGGGTCAAATGGAGAGCAAGCAAAATACTTTGATGCTATGCGCGAGTTAAGGTTGCAACGTAAGCAAATTGCATTATTGATGTTGCAGTCTGCTGTTCGGTCTTTTAATCAAGCCGGACGCTTTAAACTCAGTGCAACGCATAACACAGAAGCGCCTGCCAGTTTAGACTCACTTAGCCTGGTTCAAAATGACGAACTTGAAGAGCGTGTTGCTATTGAAAGTATGGTGAGTAAAACTCGAAGCGCTTGTGGGCAGGCGCTAGACCATTATGAAATTCGCGTGTTATCTCTTCTTCCTAATATGAGTATCGACCAGGCTCATACGCCTGCTAGCCCAGAAACACTTATTCATGGTTTTGTTGATGGCTGTAAAGACCTGCAAATTGATATTGCTGCAAAATTAGTTGTTTTTAAGTTGTTCGATAAATATGTGTTAAGCGGTGCTGATAAAATTTATCAGGAAGCTAACCTTGCACTTGTTGTTGATGGCGTAATGCCAGATTTGCAACAAATTAAACAAAACACTAAACAATCACCACGACAACCTGAATCACGGCTTAACTCCACCATTGACGGCGTTACAGGAGAGCTTCTGGACAAGGTAGGTGGAAGAGTTGATGAAGAAATTTACGAAGAAGACGACGGATTATTTGAAAATTTGCGAGATATGCTTAATGCTAAGAAGAGTGGGCATTCAAGTGCTGGCAGAACTGTAGGTAATAGTGCAGGTAATCGTGTAAATAACCATAAGGGGTCATCGACTTCAATAATGGGCACCACTGAGGTAAGTCGCGAGCAAGTTATTTCTGTGTTGTCTGGTGTGCAGCACCGTCTTCCTATGCCTCAGGGAAGTGGTAATGACATTGGCGTGATGAATTTCAGAACGCTCCTTATAGACAGGATGAGTGCTACAGGCATTGAAGACCCGCAATTAAAACGGGTGGATGATGATGTTATAAATCTGGTGTCGATGCTATTTGAGTTTATCTTAGATGACAGACAGCTTCAGTCTACCATGAAAGCGCTAATTGCCCGTCTGCAAATCCCTATGTTAAAAGTGGCAATGCTTGACCGTACTTTTTTTAATAAAGACGGGCATCCTGCGCGGAAATTATTAAATGAGATTGCAACAGCTGCTATAGGTTGGAATGAAAAGCCAGAAGGCAAAAGGGACCCATTAAAAGAAAAGGTTGAGTATATTGTTCAGCACCTTCTGGATAACTTCGAAAGTGACTTTAGTGTATTTGAGGTCTTGTTGGGTGAGTTTAAACGCTTTGTTGATATAGAGAGCCGACGAGGCCAATTGGTAGAGCAGCGTACTCGTGATGCCGAAGAAGGAATGGCTAGAAATGAAACCTCTAAAGAGTATGTTCAGCACAGTATAGCCAGTATAACTGGAAAGAATGTTCTTCCAGAGCCCGTTCAAACCTTATTAGAAGGGTGGGGGCAGTATATGTCGCTGACCTATTTAAAGCATGGAGAGCAAAGCTCAGAATGGTTGATGGTTCAGTCGGTTGCGGAAGATCTGGTTTGGAGTGTTTGCCCGGATAACCGTGTTCCTGATGCAAGAAGTAAACTGCTAAAGCTGATCCCTCGATTATTAAAAAGCTTGAGAGCGGGTTTATCTGAGGTTTCTTATGATTCATTTAAATCGAAAGAATTACTTAAATCTCTAGAAGGCTTACATGTTAACTCGCTTCAGTTGTTAGCACCCAATCCCGTAGTTGATAAAGTAGTTGATAAAGCAGTTGATAAAGTTGAGGTTGATAAGTCTGTAGCTGAAGCGCCGGTAGTTGAGAATTCTGTAGTTGAAAATGTTGTAGTTGAGAATTCTGTAGTTGCCCCTTCTGCTTTACAAGAGACTGAGGGGCAGTCATTGCTTCTAAGTGAAATGGACTTAGCCTTGGATGATGTTGATTCCATGCTAGATGCAATGACTGAGGCTCAGGAAAGCCGTGATACCGTGGTAACGACCAGTCATGCCGAAATACCTGATTCGCTTGAGGATGAGGTGGAGCCTGTAGATGTTGATGATGCAAGTCGTAAAATGGTTGATGCGCTTCGTGTGGGGTCATGGCTTGAATTCCATAACGAAGGAAAAACCGTACGCTGTAAGCTGGCCGCTATTATTCGGGTGACAGATAAATACATATTTGTAGATCGAAGTGGCATCAAAGTCGCTGAAAAGAATCGGGATGCTCTGCTGGAAATGGCGCAGACTGGAGAGATTAACATGCTAAATGATGGACTGTTGTTTGATCGTGCGCTGGAGTCTGTTATTGGTAATTTAAGAGATAGCCGAAAAGACTAGGTTTAATTGCTTGTTCTTTATGCCATGCCTGTGACTTAAGCTAAAGGCTGTGTAATACTTTTAGTGTTGATGGTTTCGGTAAAAGTTAAAGGGTTGGTATGGCGGATAAAGATATTATTGATGGTTGGCTGCGCGGTGCTCGCCCCGTGGTTTCTCCTAATTTCAATCAGCGACCGAGTGGCACTGCTATTAGTTTGCTTGTTATTCACAATATAAGTCTACCTCCAGGTCAGTATGGTGGAGACCACATCGAACAATTTTTTACTAATCAACTTGATTGTACTTTAGATCCTTTTTATAAAGAAATTGATGGCCTTGAAGTGTCATCACACCTGTTAATTAAGCGAACCGGTGAGGTTGTTCAATTTGTCCCTTTTTCTGAGCGTGCATGGCATGCAGGACGTTCGGTTTTTAATTCATGTGAAGAGTGTAATGATTTTTCTATCGGCATCGAGTTAGAAGGGGGGGATGATGACCCATACACTGAAGCACAGTATCAATCACTTGCTGGCATCACTCGAAGCATAATGAGTGAGTACCCGGAAATAAATAAAAATCGTATTACGGGGCATAGTGATATTTCCCCCGGCAGGAAAACGGACCCAGGTGAGTCTTTTGATTGGAAGCATTACTTTATGAGACTGGGGGTTGATGGGCCTGTCTCTGGGAGGTTCAGTCAATGAGCTTTTTAGCTTTGCTGTTGAGCTATTCTCTTCAACAAAAACTGGATCTTCCACTAAGTAGTAAATTTGATAACTTTGCTCTGCAGTTGCTTCGCCCTCAGCAGTTTTCTTTAATGGTGAAAACTAAAGGTGCGGCTTTAGTTTTAGTGTTGCTTATTAGTGCTGCATATTTTTCATTGGTATATGCATTTTTTTTCTATATTGAACAACTGTTTTTTGGTGTTCTGGCACTTGCCTGTAATGTACTTTTATTATTGTTGTTACTCGGTCAGACGGGGTTCAAAGACAATCTTGCGGTCTACCTTGAGTCATGGCGTCGAGGGGATTTCGAGGCGGCGGCCTTTAAACAACAGGCATTATCTGGCATTAATGCACGGCGTTTAAGTGACCCTGTAAACATGCAAAATGAGGTGTGTACTGCGGTTTTGTATCATAATTTTAATCGTTTTTTTATTATCATTTTCTGGTTTGTTCTTGCTGGGCCCGCAGCGGCTGTAGCTGTAAGGGTGATTGACAGTGTATCTCAGCACTCTGCTCATCAACTTAAAATATCGGCAACGTGGGTGAAAAAAATAGTAGAGTGGATTCCTGCTCGTTTACTGGCTTTAAGTTTTTCATTGGCGGGTGACTTTAACGGGGCTATTAAATACTGCCTAAAAGCATTCTTGGATATTAATGCAGATACACAAACCGTGCTTCGTGGGTCGGCCTCTGGTGCGCTTGATAATTACGATATGAATTTTATAGTGGACTCAGGTATGCCGTTAGATAAGTTGATCTCTACGGGAGAGAACGGTATTACGGCCATTCGTGATTTGTTGAGCCGAAGTATGGCGCTTTGGTTAGGGGTTTTTGCAATTATTGCGATTCTTCTTGGTTGACTGCATTAATCGATTTGGTCCTGTCTATTCGGCACTTTCGCTGTATTGCTTTAGGGTGGGTGTTAAATCATTAATAAATTCGGCAACATTGTTAGCCAGTGTTTCATGTGCTGCGTACCCAGGGCGCTCTAGCACAACCTGTCCGCTTTCATTGTCTATAGCTATCACCTGATTATCGCTTGTGCAGCCAATGAAAATAGTGATGGGTAAGCGATTTTTTATCTTAGCAAAGGCATGCCCTAATAAATTTTCTTTGAGCATCTCCTCGTCTTGGGAGTTCCATATTTGGATAAGGCTAAGCTCCCCTCTGGGGTGTGAGGCTATAAGTCCGTCGGACCAAAAGCTATTATAAAAGCAAATAATATCGGGGTGGAATTTAAATTCGAGTGCATTTTCAAGCGATGAAAACAGATTGGTATAAGGCCGTGCAACAGGGTGCCATTTAACATTTCCCTGCTCATCGGGGCCTGTGTCGGCTAAAACACATTCGGAAGGCCATTCTTCATCCCATACTATAAGGGGAAGCCTGTTGTTAATTTTCTCTGATAGGGCAATAAATTGCTCAAAAAGGTTTTGAAGTGCCTTTAAGGTAGGTTCGCTAGCGTTAGGTGTAGTTTGGTTCTCTGCAGTATGTTGATTTTTTTGCATGAAAGAATAGCACTCGTGATAAATTCGTATTTTTCAAAAAAAATTAGCTTTGTCTTCAAATTTGAGGCCAAAGCCAGGCTGCACCCCTTACGCCACTTGAATCACCGTGTAGCGCCTTGCAAATTTTGGTGTTGACCTTATCTGAAAATACATAGTTCTGCCACTCTTTTTCTACACCTTGATAAATGGCATCAACATTAGACATTCCTCCTCCCAGGACAATGATTTCAGGATCAAGAATGTTGATTACCGTTGATAATGATCGGGCGAGCCGGTTGATATACCTTTCAAGAGCTTTGTTGGCTAGGGTGTCTGTTTTTGTCCGTTGGACAATATCTGCGGCGGCTCTTTTTTCTTTGCTTAGAGAAAGATAATCATGCTCAAATCCTGGGCCAGATAAATAGGTTTCTATGCAACCTTTTTTACCACAATAACAAGGTGAAAGAGGCTGGTCTGCTTGAGTTTGCCAAGGAAGCGGGTTGTGCCCCCATTCACCACATATGGCATTAGGGCCACTGATTAGTGATTGGTTTATTACAATGCCTCCACCTACACCAGTGCCTATGATTACACCAAAAACTGAAGTTGCCCCAGCTGCTGCGCCATCAGAGGCTTCGGATAGAGTGAAGCAATCAGCATCATTCGCTATTCGTACCTTTCGTTTAAGGCGTACTTCAAGATCTCCTTTTAGGTCATGACCTATTAAACAAGTTGAATTGGCATTTTTAACATGGCCATGGTCAGGGGAAAGCGTGCCAGGAATGCCAATGCCTAAGGAGCCTTTTTCTTGTAGTGTGGATTCAGCATGATGTACCAGAGAGACAATGGTGTCGAGCGTAGCATTATATAGGCCTTTAGGTGTTGGCACTCTTTTTCTAAGGAGTTCTTCACCATTATTTGCTAAGGCTATTAATTCTATTTTTGTACCACCAAGATCAATGCCTAAGCGCATAGTAAGACTCATTATTTATAGGTTAAATTGAATGCTTGAAAAACAATTAGTTACAAAATAATAGTAAAAAATAAGTTAACTGTTAATAGATACTGCCGATAGTACATGTAAATATTAATAAATTGGTGATCATATATGTATGTATTTGGCTATAAACCCTGCAATTCTTTAGAATTGAGCTAGAGTTATTATTAATATTAAATGTTACATAAGAACAAATAAAAGCTAATAAGAACAAACCGATAAAATTATTATCTTCTGTTTATCTTTGTTCGTTGGAGATTGTGTGTGAAAAATCTGTTGTTGCCAGCAATGGCGTTGATGAACAGACTGA
>ENA-OSET01001896-OSET01001896.1-sediment-metagenome-genome-assembly--contig:-NODE-1896-length-20974-cov-3.243958_pt1 | contig 20974 bp, 19 predicted proteins | sample MGYA00237882_ERZ534229 | MGnify/ENA primary metagenome ERZ534229 (study PRJEB26408, sample SAMN06266212) | sediment metagenome | isolation source: Hudson Canyon methane seep mesocosm | place... | reverse complement strand
AAGGATAGCGGTTGATTTGACGCCGATTAACCTATCGTCATCTCGGTCGACCATTGCGTAAAAGGTGTCGTAAACCACAGTCCAGAGCACAACCGTTGTGTAAATTAGCCAGCTGCGAGCATCGATTGCATTGTTTAGGGCGGCAAAGGCCATGGGGATACCCCAGGCAAAAGCAGCGCCTAAGACCACCTGTGGCAAGTGTGTATGCCGCTTCATAAAGGGATAGCAAAATGCCAGGGCGATACCGCCAAACGAGAGCGCAATGGTTAAGGTATTTGTCATCATGACCAGCGCAAAAGCCAGCAGGCTCAAGATAACAAATAAAGCGATGGCGCCTTTGGTGCTAACTTTACCGCTGACAATGGGGCGTTGACGTGTTCTTGCGACCTGCCCATCAACTTTGCGGTCGGCTACATCATTAATGACACAGCCTGCCGCTCGCATCAAAACGACGCCCGCGATAAAGATCAGCGCGACTTTTGTATCCGGGATTCCTTCAGCGGCCAACCACAGCGCCCAGAGCGTAGGCCATAGCAATAGCAGTATGCCGATAGGTTTATCAAACCGCATGAGCTGCCAGTAGGCGTTGAATGAAAAAGGGGCCATGCCAGTGTTTGTGCCTGTAGTCGTCATAAACTGAATCCTATCACGCTCAACCGGGGCGATCGAGAAAGACCTCGCTCACGAGCAAGGGTTTATCATCCAGGAAAAATCGGGAACGGCGTCCCCAGTAGGTTTGGGATGTTTTCAGTGTTTCGGGCAAATAGCGGTCCCCTGGGCGAACCTGGGCGACTTCAATCGCATCCCGGTGCATATTGGGGTTTTGGAACAACAGCGCGCCGAGAGGCCTGTTGTCCAACTTTTTCAAGGCGCGGAGCCTGCCGGTTAACGTGCTCAGTGGGATTATGCTTCTTGCAAAAACCCAGGGTTGATCGCGACCCAGTAAAATAACCTCCCTCACCATGACCTGTTGAGTCGGTTTGATGCCCAGCAGCCTGGCTTCAGAGAGATAGCTGGGCAGTAGCTTTTGTCTTTGGATTTCAACGCGAAACTGGCCATCGGATGCTTTGATCAAACGCTGCGTCAGTGAACCTTTGTCTAACAACCAGTCTTGTTGCCAAGCATCTAACTGCCAGCGAACTTGGCTGCCAACTTGCCAAAAAGGTTCTCGATGAGAGGGGGGGTGAAAACGTGAATCGCTCAAAAAACTGTCCGTCATTAGTGACATTAAGGGTATTGGGGAGAATCAAAGCGACATTCTATCCATATAGTGGCGGTATTCCCATAAAATCTCTTTACCGTGCCGGAACCCCTTGTTTTAATAATGCCCCTCGGCGCAGGGTTTACGGCGCCGGACCATCGGGAGAGAAAAATGCACAAGCCAGACCTGGTCGCGGCAATCGCCGATCAAATCGATATGCCTAAAGATAAAACCAATGATGTTGTTACGGCAATATTTGATGAAATCACTCAAGCACTCAGCCGCAATGACAGTGTCAATCTCATCGGGTTTGGATCTTTCAGCCAGCGACATCGCGCAGAACGCACAGGGCGCAGTCCACAGACGGGTGAATCCCTGACGATTGCGGCAAGTACTACCGTGGCCTTTAAGGCCGGAAAAGCCCTCAAGGCGGCATTGAACGAATGAGCCGCCAATAAAACCTGAATAGAGCCGCAGATAGACAAAAGCTGTTGTTCTATTACCCGCTGACAATAATGGATAACAAAACAGTAAGGTAATTTACATGAGTTTAACAAAACGAATTCTACTGGCGATGGTGCTCGGCCTGCTAGTGGGTGGCATGGTTAACGTCGCCTCCACAGAGGGGTGGCTGGGTGCGACCTTTGGTCACTGGCTGGATCAATTTATGGTTAACGGTTTATTTGATGCCGTGGGCCGCATTTTTGTAGCGTCTTTGAAATTACTGGTTGTGCCATTAGTGTTTGTTTCATTGGTGTGTGGCACCTCATCCTTGGGCGACAACTCACGAATGGGGGTAATGGCCGGTAAAACAATCGCTCTCTACCTTATGACAACGGCTATCGCGATCTCTCTGGCACTTATGATGGGCTCCTTAATTCGCCCCGGAGACGGTATTGACCTGGCCGTGGCGAGTAACTTCACTGCCAAAGCTGCTCCTTCTTTGAAGGACGTTGTGGTGAATATCTTCCCAAGCAACCCCATTCAGGCGATGGCAGATGGCAACATGCTTCAAGTCATTGTGTTTTCCCTGTTGATGGGTCTGGCAGTCTCAAAGAGCGGCGAAGCCGGCCGACGCATAACATCATTTTTTGAGGATATGAATGAAGTCATCATGAAAATGGTGACTATTTTGATGAACTTTGCACCCTACGGTGTTTTTTGTTTGTTGGCCAAGTTGTTTGCCGGCCTGGGTATCAGCGTGATTATGGACCTGGCACTCTACTTCTTTACCGTGGTGTTTGTATTGCTGCTTCATGGTTTGGGAGTTTATACACTCATTTTCAGATTGTTCACGGGTTTGAGCCCGGTGATGTTTTTACAAAAGCTGCGCGCGGTCATGGTTTTTGCGTTCAGTACCTCCTCAAGTGGTGCAACCATGCCGGTAACTCTGCGTACGGTTGAAAAACGTTTGGGGGTTGATAACAGAGTGGCCTCTTTTACCGTGCCATTGGGTGCAACCATCAACATGGACGGCACGGCGATTATGCAAGGCGTGGCCACTGCCTTTATCGCTCAGGCCTATAATATTGACTTGGGGCTCAACGGTTATATGTTGGTTGTCTTGACCGCAACGTTGGCGTCTATCGGCACGGCAGGTGTGCCGGGTGTTGGCTTGATTATGTTGACGATGGTGCTGGATCAGGTGGGGCTGCCTGTTGAGGGCATAGGTTTGATTATCGGTGTAGACCGGTTGCTGGATATGATGCGCACCGTTGTGAATGTCACGGGTGACTCGATGGTGTCATCGGTGGTGGGCAACAGCGAAGGCATGTTGGATAAAGATGTATTTAATGATAAAGATGCGGGTCTGGCGGACATGGAAGATGATACAGACGCGGTCAAAGCTTAACGGCAGATGTAGTACCTGAGAAAAATAAAGCCGCTGGATACTTGTGATCCAGCGGCTTTATTTTATCTCGAGGATTAAAACCTTAGGCAGGTTCCATTTCCAAGGCGATGGCGTTAAGTTCCTGAGCCGACTCCAAAATATTGTCCATTGCCGCGTTGGCTTTGTCGGGGTCCAGATGAAGTTCTTCATAGATATGGGCTGGCACATCTAGTTTTGGGCCGTTGCTGATATCCCTTTGACACAATAAACGCTGTGCCACAAACAGGAGTTTGGCATATTCGCTATATTCACCTTTGTAATCGGCATCAGCCTGATACTTTAAGGCGACTACGACCTCTTCGGGCATGTTCCAAATTTCCATCAACCAACTTGATAACTGTTCACGGGTAATGCCCAGCAGGTGTCGATCGATGGGTTGTGGGTCAACATGTGGGTTGGCCTCGGTATATCTTGAAATGCTGGAGAAATGGGGAGGAAAGACCTCCGCCAATACAAGATAACCAAAGTTAAACAATAAACCCGACAAATAGGCCATGCCAAAACCGGGTCGCTGATCCCGGGGAATTGCACTGACAAGCCCTTCTACGGTCGCGGCCATATAAACGGCTTGTTGCCAATAGGGCTGGCTGCCCTCTGGCGTGTCAGTGGGCAGGCGAATGGTCTTGCCCAGGGCGAGACCCAAGGCCAGGTTAAGCACCATGTCAAAGCCCAGCACTCGCACAATGGCATCTTGAATTGATTTGATTTTGCCTGGCGCAGAATAATACGGCGAGGCCGCCCAGCTCACCACCTGTGCTGCCAGGCTCGGGTCAGTTTCGACAATATTCGATAAATCACTGATATCCGCTTCGGGGTCAACTCGTAGCTTGATAATCCGTTGAGCCGTTTCAGACAGTGGGGGGAGCTCAAGGGTCTCCTCCAGGCGTTGCTTGATACGAAGATTAGTGAAATTTTTAACACAGTTGAGCAGCTGTTCTTCGTTGGGTACTTTGTAATCACTGATACTCAAAGTCGACAAAGGTATCGCAATATTGGCGATATGGGCGTCGGCAACCATGGCTTTAAATGCGTCTTGATGTAATTTGATTAGCTGCCCTTCTTGGCCAGAATCCAGATAGAGGGATTGTGGTTCCAACAGGGCCTGATCAACAATCGTAGACAAACCCGCTAATTTTGGCAGCGCGGGGATGGTTTGTAATTTATGTTTGTCGTAGAAGTTTTGTAGGTCTTCAGCACTGGTAGCACGCAGGGTGCGGTTCAGTTCTCGATTGACTGCATCCAGGTCCAGCAGGGTATCGGCGGCGATCACGACCTGAACCTTTCCGATATAATCCTGTAATATCAGTGACTTAGCTGCCCCGGTTTGACGAAGGTGTTGGTCGTGCCAAATGGTTTGGGTGCCGGTTGATGCCAGCGCATCAGAAATATCATAGGTGATATTTTGTTTATCCAGTAATTGCTTCACACTTACAGGTACAGACACTAAAACTTCCTCAAATCTATGTTTTATTAATAGTAGTTCAGACTACCATAGGGCATTAGAGCGATAATATAATTTAATTCAGACGTTTGCGTAGTTTTCATTATAACCCAACCACCGTCTTACTAACTGTTGGCTCAATGTAGCATGATCATTCAGCAGTATTTGTGCACAGGGTTTGATTTGTGGCAGAAGGTGGGCATCTCTAACGATATCGGCGATTTTGAACTGCATGTCCCCGGTCTGGCGGGTGCCGAGTACTTCACCCGGGCCTCTCAGTCGCAGATCAATTTCCGCGATTTTGAACCCATCGTTCGTCTCACGCATGGCGTTCAGCCGTTCTTTTCCCGCTTTAGAAAGGGGAGAATTATAAAGCAGCACACAGTGGCTGGCAGCACTTCCCCGCCCAACCCTGCCTCTCAGCTGATGTAGCTGCGCCAGACCCAGGCGTTCGGGGTTTTCAATGATCATCAGGCTGGCGTTAGGTACATCCACGCCCACCTCAATAACCGTTGTTGCTACTAAAAGATCGAGCTGGTGCTGTTTGAACGCCAGCATCATGGCTTCTTTGTCTTTTGGTTTGAGTCTGCCGTGAATCAGACCCACCCGAATGCCGGGCAATGCTAGTTTTAACTCTTCCGCTGTAGCCTCTGCAGCTTGAGCCTCCAGTGCTTCAGATTCTTCAATCAAGGTGCAGACCCAATAGGCTTGCCGGCCCGACTCACACGCCACGTTTACCCTTTCTACAACTTGTTCACGCCGTTCGTTAGCGATGACCACCGTGCTCACGGGTGTACGCCCAGGAGGCAATTCGTCGATGATTGAACAATCCAGATCAGCGTAGGCACTCATTGCGAGAGTGCGAGGAATGGGTGTAGCCGTCAGCGTCAGTTGGTGAGGGTGCAGTGAGAGTGAGCTCTCCTCGCCTTTTTCGCGCAGCGAGAGACGTTGGTGAACACCAAAGCGGTGTTGCTCGTCGATAATGGTGAGGCCTAAATCTGCGAACTCTACGCCCTGTTGAAACAAGGCATGCGTGCCCACCACCAATCTGGCGTCGCCGCTCTGGATAGCCTGCAATTGTTTCTCTCTTGCCTGGCCTTTGAGTTTACCGGTCAGCCAGGCTACCTCGATACCCAGTGGCTCGAACCATTGGGTGAAGTTGAGCCGGTGCTGTTCGGCCAAAATTTCAGTGGGTGCCATCACCGCTGCTTGTTTCCCGTTGGCAATCGCCTGAAGTGCAGCCAGGGCGGCGACTACGGTTTTACCTGAGCCCACATCTCCCTGAACCAAACGAAGCATAGGGACCGGTTTGGCGAGGTCTGCCGCGATTTCGCGACTCACCTTGTCCTGTGCCCCTGTCAGTTCAAAACCCAGACCTGCCAGGAACTTCTCTCGCAAAGCGTGATGGGTGGGCAGGTGAAAAGCGCCCTGAGCTTGTGTGCGACGACGAACATTCAAGAGACTGAGATGATGGGCCAATAATTCTTCAAACGCTAAACGCTGCTGGTGGGGGTGTTCGCCCTCCAGCAGTTGATTAATGGGTGCGTCTTGCGGTGGTGCGTGTAAATAGCGCAGAGACTCCACGAGGGGGCCCTGATGAAAAGATTGCCCCAGGGCGCTAGGCAGCAGCTCGTGCAAGCTATTTTCGTCCAGCAAATCAAGAACTTGCTGGGCCAGGCTACGCATTCTCTGCTGGGTCAGCCCCTCTGTTGCGGGGTACACCGGTGTTAAACACTGGGTTAGTGCCATCTTCTTACTGTTTGTGTTTTTAGAGAGCGATTCATATTCTGGATGATAGATTTCAAGGCCCGACGCACCTCTTCGAGTTTCTCCAAAACAACGCAGGTGTGTTCCGGGCTGCAAACCTTGTTTTTGGGCGGCTGAAAAATGGAAAAAGCGCAGGCTGATAGTGCCCGTTCCATCTTGCAGCCGACATAACAGGCTGCGTCGTTTGCCAAAGACAACTTGACAGGCCTTGATCTCCCCCTCAATCACCACGTGGTGATTGGGCCCCAGAGAGCCTATGGGGCTCACTCGGGTTCGATCCATATATCTGAGAGGCAGATGAAAAACGATATCTTGCAGCGTATGTAGACCCAATTTAGCTAACTTTTCGGCAAACTGATTGCCAACGCCTTTTAGAGCAGTGACATTGATAGTGTCTAAAGTGGGCGTCGCGAATTGACTTCGGGTTCGCGGTGGATTGGGTAACACAGTATCAACCATAGAGTTCGATAACTTAACCTTGTTTGCCGGGCTGACAGGACAAAATCGATTCTCTTAAAACATCAATAGCTCGGTGCCTGGGGAAACTGGCACGCCAGGCCAGGGCGACCGTGCGGACGGCGTCATCGCCTTCAAAGGGTCGGGTGACCAGTTGATTGGGCGCATAGGTATCGGTAGATGCGGCGGATTGGGGCAAAATGGTAATGCCCAGCCCCGATGCCACCATATGTCTCATGGTTTCCAGGGAGCTGCCTTCCGCCGCGGTACGCACTCGGCCAGCGTTCTTCTCCAGAGAGGGCTTCAGTTGCGGGCAAGCCGCAAGCACCTGATCGCGAAAGCAGTGACCCTCCCCCATTAGCAAGACATTATTGCCGTCGAGATCATCGGGGAGGATAGTTTTCTTATCCGTCAGTGGGTGGCCCTGTGGGAGTAATACAACAAAGCTCTCGTCATAGAGGGCTTGAGTCACGACATCGGCTTCTGTAAACGGAAGGGCGACAATAATCACGTCCAGTTCACCCTTACGCAACCGCTGCCTGAGTGTGGCGGTATAGCCCTCTTCCACAAAAAGTGGCATATCTTCGGCGATATCCTGCAACTTTGGGATAAACTGCGGGAAGAGATAGGGCCCGATCGTAAAAATGGCACCCACGTGAAGAGGGTTTTTAAGCTGATCTTTGCCAGAGTTGGCAATATCTTTAATGGCGGAGGCTTGCTCCAAGACCAATTGCGCTTGAGTGACAATTTTTTCGCCCAGCGGAGTAGGGTGAACCCGGGTTTTTGAGCGTTCAAACAGGGCCACACCCAATTCTTCTTCCAGTTTTTTGACCGCAATACTTAAGGTGGGCTGACTGACATAACAACGCTCTGCCGCATGCCCAAAATGTTGCTCTTGGGCCAAGGTGACAATGTAGCGTAACTCGGTAAGTGTCATTTAGCTGCCGTCGATTGAATGCGGTTGTCGGGGCTTGTCTTCTAATAGCTTAGTCAATATAAAGCGGCCCATGAAGAACAATACCCCCCCCGGTGATGCTTTGATCTCAAATCACCATAATTCCATCGGCTTCAATGGCACTGCCTTTGGGTAATTCACTAATCCCAATGGCTGCGCGAGCGGGGTATGGCTGTTCAAAATACTGCGCCATGACCTCGTTCACGATGGGGAAATTGCTCAGATCACTTAGATACAGGTTAAGTTTTACAATATCTTGAAGAGAGCCATCGGCGGCCCTGCAGACGGCGTCCAGATTCTTGAATACCTGGTGAGTCTGCGTGGCGAAATCGCCTTCAACCAGCGTCATCGTCTCAGGATCCAGTGGAATCTGGCCGGACAGATAAACGGTATTATTTACTTTAACCGCCTGAGAATAGGTGCCTATGGCGTCGGGTGCTTGATCGGAATGGATAATGGCTTTGTTTGTCATAGGGTTTCACTCTACAAAAAAGAAGGATTGTTGAAAGACGTTACTGTTTGCTGCGACTGATGCGAATGACCGAGTTTAAACCGCGAACACGGCGCATCACATTGGCTAAGTGAATACGGTTGGTCACCCCGACGCAGAGGTTGATCACACTGTTGTGGGCATCTCGCTCATCGACATTGATCTGCTCAATATTGGCGCCCAGTTCAGTAATGCGGGTAGCCAGGGTGGCGATGATGCCCCTCTCCGACCCCACTTCTACCCGTATATCTACCAGAAATTCACCGGTGACCGTGGGTGCCCAATTCACCTGGTTGATCTTCTCCGGTTGGTTTCGTAAATCGTTGATGTTATGGCAGGTGTCCTGGTGGATCACCAGCCCTTTGCCGGAGCTGACATGCCCGATGATGGGATCTCCGGGGATGGGTCTGCAACACCTGGCAAAGCTAATCATCATTTCATCGGCAGAATCAATCATCAATGGCGAATAGATATTCACCCCACCGTGAGGTCTTTTGACATCGCTGGCAAGCAGCTGGGCGACGCCAAATGCAATTCTGCTGCCCTGCCCGATGTCTTCCAAAAGCTTGTCCATGGTAGGAACGCCCGAGCCCTCGAGCAGGATTTTTTCCTGGGCTTTGTCCAGGGAGTTAAAATCAATATCCACGTCACTGAGCTTTCGGCTCAACATTCTGCGACCGAGTTCTATCGATTCGTGGTGGCGCTGGTTTTTCAGAACATGGCGAATAGCGCTGCGGGCTTTACCCGAGGTGACAAAGTTGAGCCAATTGGGGTTGGGCTGGGCGCCCGTGGCCGTAATAACCTCTACCTTTTGCCCACTTTTCAGTGTTTCAGACAGTGGTGCCAAGTGGCCATTAATACGGCAGGCAACACAAGCATTGCCCACATCGGTGTGCACGGCATAGGCAAAATCGACAGCGGTTGCTCCACCGGGCAGCTCAACAATTTCCCCGACCGGGGTGAACACGTATACCTCATCCGGGAACAGGTCAATTTTAACGTTTTCGATAAACTCCAGCGAGTTGCCTGCTGCCTGTTGCATCTCTAACAGGCCTTTGACCCATTGCCGTGCCCTCGCCTGGCTATTGCTGGATTCATCGCTGTCGGATTTATATAAAAAATGTGCCGCGATACCGCTATTCGCCATTTCGTCCATTTCCTTTGTGCGGATTTGGACTTCAATAGGCACGCCGTGCATGCCTACAAGTACAGTATGTAAGGACTGGTAGCCATTGGCTTTTGGAATCGCGATATAGTCTTTGAATTCAGTGATGACGGGTTTGTAAAGGTTGTGAATGGCACCGAGCGCTCGATAGCAGGTGTCTACTTCATCCACCACAATCCTGAAGGCATAAACATCCATGATCTCGTTGAAAGATTTTTTCTTCAGGCGCATTTTTTGATAAATGCTGTAGAGGTGTTTTTCCCGCCCGATCACAATAGCGTTGATCGATTCCCGCTCTAATCGTATTTCAATGGCGCTTTGGATTTTTTCGACCAACTCCTTGCGGTTGCCTCGCACGGTTTCAAGAGCGGCCTTTAATCGGCTCGCCCTGAGCGGGTGCATGGCATAGAAACCTCTGTCTTCAAATTCAATTCTCAGGTCATTCATACCCAGCCGGTGTGCAATCGGGGCATAAATTTCCAGGGTCTCTTTTGCGATTCGTCGTCGTTTTTCCGGCTTTAGTGCTTCCAGGGTGCGCATGTTGTGAAGCCTGTCGGCGAGCTTCACAATGATGACCCGTATGTCCTGGGCCATTGCCAGAGCCATTTTCTGAAAATTCTCAGCCTGCTTTTCCGCTGGGGTTTCAAATTCAAACTGAGTCAGCTTGCTGACCCCATCAACCAGTTCGGCAATGGTTGCGCCAAACTGTTCACTCAAGGCTTTTTTACTGATGCCTGTATCTTCGATCACATCGTGCAACATGGCCGCCATCAGGCTTTGATGGTCCATGTGCATATTGGCCAGGTTTTCAGCCACTTCCAGGGGATGGGTTATATAGGGCTCGCCGGAACGGCGTTTTTGGCCGTCGTGGGCCTGTTCAGCGTAATAATAGGCACGCCGAACCAACTGAATTTGGGGGGGTTCCAGATAGGAGGAAAGCCGGTGACTGAGAATATCAATTGTGAGCAAGGCGTTCCTCCTGTTTGAAGGGTTTACTCAGCGGGAGCTTCCTGGACAGGCTCTTCTTCGTATTCGGGCTCTTCTTTTTCTTCGAGAATACTGGCATCAATAAAACCTTCCTCGATTTCACGTAGGGCCAGAACGGTTGGTTTGTCATTTTCCGTGGGCACCATGGGGTCTTTACCGCCAACCGCCAGCTGGCGTGCGCGCTTGCTGCCAACCATAACTAATTCAAAACGGTTATCAACGTGATCTAGACAATCTTCAACTGTAATTCGAGCCATAGTCTGTTCCAACAAAAAAGTGGGGCACTAATGATATTATGTGCCAGTTTTAAAAAGTCGGCCAGTGTACGCAAAATGAACAGTCAGGACAACAGTTCTGACAGTAAATTCTGGTGTACTTCCTGTTGCCGGGTCAAATTGAGTGCCTGAGCGCTCACAATCGTCTTAAATTCATCAAGAGCGGCGTTAAATACATCATTTATGATCAGGTAGTCTGCTTCAACATAATGGGTCATTTCATTGACCGCTTCAGCCATTCGGGCTTCAATCACCTCATCTTCATCTTGCCCTCGACCCGTTAATCGATTGAGCAGCGTTTCCTTTGATGGCGGTAGTATAAAGACTCCAACGGTTTCAGGCATCAAACGCCGAACTTGCTGGGCGCCTTGCCAGTCGATTTCCAGAATAACATCTTTACCGGTGGCCAGTGTGTCTTCCAGCCATTGCTGAGAGGTGCCGTAAAAGTTGTTAAATACCTGGGCGTGCTCCAAAAAGGCATTTTTCTCCAGCATGTCCTGAAAGGCCGCTGTGGTTACAAAGTGATAATTTTCACCGTCTACTTCGCCTGGGCGAATAGATCGTGTGGTATGGGACACCGATACACAGATATTCTCAGTGCTGCTCACCAGGGCGTTTACCAGGCTGGTTTTTCCCGCACCTGACGGGGCTGAAACAGTAAATAGGGTGCCACGTCTGACCATGGTGTGAGTTTCCTTATTCAATATTCTGGATCTGTTCGCGCATTTGCTCAATGAGCACTTTTAGTTCAACTGCGGCTTGGGTTGTCTCGCTGACGATTGATTTTGATGACAGCGTATTGGCTTCGCGATTGAGTTCCTGCATTAAGAAATCCAGACGCCTGCCAATGGCGCTTTTTTGATTGAGTGTTCTGCGTACTTCCATCAAGTGTGTGTCCAGGCGGTCCAGTTCCTCATCGACATCGGCTTTTTGGGCAAGGAGTACGATTTCTTGCTCCAGTCGCTCCGGGTCGAGCTCGCCTGTCAACTCAGATAAGCGTGCTTGCAGGCGATCCCGTTGCGCTTTGAGGATTTCTGGCATCAACTCTCGCACAGATAGGACTTGTGCGGCAATAGCGTCCAGTCGTTGCTCAATAAAACGCTTTAACTCTGCGCCTTCCCGCGATCGGTTTTCATTCAATTGATCTATCGCACGGGCAAATTGATCCAGTGCCGCTGCTTGCATAGCGTCCGAATCCAGTGCGGGTTGTTGCATCAGGCCCGGCCACTTTAGAACGTCGAGGGCGTTGGTGGGGGAAAGCGCTGGCAATTGTTTTTGCACCTGCTCAATCGCCAAACCCAATTGTGTCAACGCCGCCATATTAATCGCAGGGGCCTGCTGTTCATCCTGGGACAGTTGCAAGTAGCATATTGCCTCAACTTTACCGCGGCTAAGTTTATTGCGTAAGCACTCTCGCAAACCACTCTCTATCGCACGCAGCGTTTCTGGCAAGCGAAATTGTGGCTCAAGGTATCGATGATTAACACTTTTGATTTCCCAAGTGAGGCTCCCCCACTCAAAACTGGCTTCGAGCCGTGCAAAAGCCGTCATGCTGTGTGGTTTGCTCATGCTAAACATCTTCCTTATTGCGCTTGAGGTCCAAATATAGCGGGATCTTAACACATACATCGCAAGCAATCGGTTATAATCCGTCACCATTATTCAGGACGAGAATCCTGCCTACCCTCTCCCTATTGAAGGAAACACCATGGAAAGACCTAGCGGACGCCAACCCGACCAACTGCGCGATGTGCGTATCACTCGTCATTTTACTTGTCATGCAGAGGGCTCTGTATTGGTCGAGTTTGGCAATACTAAAGTTATTTGCACCGCCAGTGTCAGTGAAGGGGTGCCCCGGTTTATGCGCGGTGAAGGTCGCGGCTGGGTGACGGCTGAATACGGAATGTTGCCACGTTCAACGGGGTCACGTATGGGTAGAGAGGCCGCTCGGGGGAAACAAGGTGGGCGCACCGTGGAGATCCAGCGTTTGATTGGCCGCTCGCTTCGCGCCGCCCTCGATCTGAAAGCGCTCGGTGAAAACACAATCACCATTGACTGCGATGTTATTCAGGCGGATGGCGGTACCCGCACCGCGTCAATTACCGGAGCCTGTGTGGCTCTCGCTGACGCAATTTCATACCTTCGAGACAAAGGTCTTCTCAAAGGTGAACCTCTCGAACGTATGATTGCCTCTGTTTCAGTAGGGATTTATGAGGGCGTTCCTGTTCTTGATCTGGATTACCCTGAAGACTCCAACGCTGAAACTGATATGAATGTGGTGATAGCCGACGATGGTGGCATGATCGAGGTTCAGGGAACGGCAGAAGGTAAACCCTTCACCGAGGCAGAATTTGCAGCCATGTTGGTTTTGGCTAAAAAGGGTATTAATGAGCTTAACGCGCTTCAGAAGTCTGCGCTGAATGACTAGTGTTTGATTGAATCAGTGCCGGAGGCGGGTAAAGCCCCTGGCACTCATTTAATAGTTTCACCACTTGGATCAAAGCTCGATATCGTAGTCCATGATCAGGGGCAAGTGATTAGAAAACGGTTTGGTTTTATAAATCGCCCCATATTCAATTTGGTGATTCAGGGTTGAAGATACCACCTGATAGTCTACCCGCCAGCCACCGCCCGATTCATCATCCGGATACCAGGTGAACTCATCCGGGTCCTTCTCGACATTTCGAAAGGCATCTACATAGTCCAGCTGTGTGAACAACTGATCCATCCACTTGCGCTCATGGGGAAGAAAACCCGAGCTATTTTCGTGTTGAGCCCAGTTTTGCACATCCATTTTTTTGTGCGCCATGGCCCAGTTACCGCAAAATATATAGTTTCTTCGCTTGCGGGCGATTTTGCTCAGATGTGCTTGGAAATCATCAAAGAACTTGATCTTAACTTCTTGAGAATCCATTTCTGACTCGGCAGAAGGCGACAGCAGTGAGCCAATGCTGACGTGTTCAAAATCCGCCTGGAGGTAGCGGCCTTCCATATCGACACCTGAAGAAAACCCCAGGCCATAAATAAGGGCTTTGGGTTGCTTGCGTGTGTAAATGGCAACGCCATTGTAGTGTTTGACACCGGAATCGAAAAAATAGGCGTGATAGCCCTCCGGATGAAAAACATCATGATCGAGTTCAGGCTCCAGGGCACGAAGGTCCTGGAGACAAATAATGTCAGCATCCTGGCCGTCTAACCAGTCATATAAACCGCGTTGCGCAGCCTGATGTATGCCTTCGACACAAAGACTTATAACCCGCATATTAGCCCCTTTATAACGGACTGTGTATGATACTTAGCTTTATACTTTTTTGTTAGTAGTGAAGTAAAAGTTAGAACAATTACAGGATTTTTCCATGCAAAAGTATCAAAGAGACTTCATTCGCCTGGCGATCAAGCATCAGGCCTTGGGTTTTGGCTCTTTCACTCTTAAATCCGGGCGTACCAGCCCTTATTTTTTTAATGCGGGCAAATTCCAGAGCGGTGCGGCGCTGGCGGAGCTCGGCAGACATTATGCTGAAGCTATTCAGGCCTCTGGTCTGGAATTTGATCTTATTTTTGGACCGGCCTACAAGGGCATACCACTGGCTGCGACGACCGCAGTCGCACTCGCGGATAACCACGACAAAGACTATCCTTACTGTTTCAATCGCAAAGAAGCTAAAGATCACGGCGAGGGCGGTTCTCTGGTGGGTGCACCACTAGAAGGCTCTGTGCTGATCATCGACGATGTGATCACCGCCGGCACGGCTGTGCGAGAGGTGATGGATATTATCAAGCAGGCAGGCGCAAGGCCTGCAGCCGTGTTGATTGGGCTTAATCGACAGGAGCGAGGTAAAGGTGAATTATCTGCGATTGATGAAGTCGAAGAGGAATATGGCATTCCCGTGATTAGCATCATAAAACTTGAAGATATTGTGAATTACCTGGAAGCGGAGTCCGGTCAGGAAGATAAGGTAAGGGCAATCAGGGCCTATCGGGAAGAATATGGGGTGTAGGAGCGTGAACATGCAAATCAAGACATTTGCGGGTTTGGCATTGGGTGTTGCACTTGTGTGTGCCTCTGCCGTAAACGCCGCGAGCGGGAAGCCGGCGAAGGTTTTTTACCGGTATGTAAATAGCGAGGGTGTAAAGGTTTTACATCACTCGATCCCCCCTAAATATGCGCAAAAAGGCTACGATATTGTCAGCTTATCCGGCAAGTTAGTAAAACGAGTACCTCCTGCCCTGTCTGCAGAAGAGGCCGCCGCAAAAGAAGAAGCAAAAGCACTTGCTGAACAACTGGCGCATTGGGATCGTCGTCTGCGACGCCGATATAGCAGTATTGCTGATATCGAGGCTGCTAAAAAACGAAAGTTAAACGTTCTTGATACCAATATACTGGTGATCAACAGCAATATTGCCACAACAAAATCCAACATAGAAAGGCAGCAACAACAGGCGGCAGACGTAGAGAGAGCGGGAAGAGCGGTGCCTGAAGCGATGCTCAATATACTGAGAACTCTTGAAAATGACCTGGAAGACTCTCAGGAACAGGTGCGTTTGAGACTGCTGGAATATCAGGAAGTGTCGGATAAGTTTGAGAGAGACAAGCAGCGTTTTGAAGTAATATCCAGGCCGTAGACAGTGCTAGTCAGGTCGTTGGGGTGAGTGCTTCACGGAAAAAGCCACTCACCAGAACGGCCCATTGATCCTGCCAGAACTCAGTGGGGGAACGTTTAAACTCACTGCGAACAAATTGCGCAATGCGCCCCTCTGCGTTTGACATCAACAGATTTGCCGCGGCATTGAGTGGCAGGCTTGGTCGTAGGCCTTCTCTGATTTCAGCCTCTCTCAATACCTGTTTAATTTGTGTTTCCAGGCGCTCAAATAACTGTGCAACTCGCAGCCGAAGACGTTCGGTTTCTCCCGCCAGTGCGTCGCCGGTCAAAATACGGGTGATACCAGGGTTGCGTTCACAAAAGGTCAAAAGTAGAAAGAGAATTTTCTCGCAACTAACCAGAGCGTTGCTCTCTTCGGCTGTGATCAAACCAATACGGGAAAACAGTGTTTCCTCAATAAACTCAATCAAGCCTTCAAACATTTTAGATTTGCTGGGAAAGTGGCGGTAGAGCGCCGCCTCTGAAACACCCACCTCTTTGGCCAGTGCGGCAGTCGTAATTCGAGCGCCTGGGCTAGTTTCCAGCATGTGAGCGAGTGCTTCTAGTATCTGCTGACGGCGGGAAACTTTTTGGCTGGGTTTGCTCATAGAACGCATGCTTTTTCGTTATAGTTTGACAATCAATGTCGCTGGCTTACTCTTGTTAACTCATAGTCACAATTGGCGAGCCAGTACGGGCGGACGCAGCCCGAGCGTCGAGACTACATCCTAGCCAGTTATGCTGCGCGCATCAACCAGTGGTTTCAGTTATTTTTTGCACTTTGATTACTGATTAATGTTCCAATACCCGAGTCGGTGAAAATCTCCAGCAATAATGCGTGGGCTACCCGGCCATCGATTATTTGAGCGCTGGCAACGCCGCTTTTTACGGCATCTAAAGCGCAGCTTATTTTTGGCAACATGCCCCCGTAGATTGTGCCGTCTGCTATTAACTTGTCCACTTGTTGGGTGCTCAAACCCGTTAACACTTGCCCCTGTTTATCTTGCAAACCAGCGACGTTAGTCAGCAACATGAGCTTTTCGGCGTTCAACACTTCCGCAAGCTTTCCGGCAACAAGGTCGGCATTGATGTTGTAGGAATTGCCTTTATCGTCGACCCCAATGGGTGCGATGACGGGAATAAAATCACTCTGGGTGAGCATATCTATCACCTCAGTATTCACAGATTCCACTTCCCCTACATGACCAATGTCGACAATCTCGGTCGCGTGCATTCCCGGTGTTTTGCGACTGACAGAGAGCTTGCTGGCCTTAATCAGATTTCCGTCTTTACCGGTTATACCAATTGCCTGACCGCCGTTGTGGTTAATCAGGCTGACGATCTGTTTGTTGACCGCGCCCCCGAGTACCATTTCGACTACGTCCATCGTCTGGGAGTCGGTGACGCGCATGCCGTCCACAAATTCTGATTGGATATTTAGCTGTTCCAGCAAGCTGCCTATTTGAGGGCCCCCACCGTGCACAACAACTGGGTTCATACCCACCGTTTTCATTAAAACCACGTCTCGTGCAAAGCTGTTTTGTAAGGCTTCGTCCACCATGGCATTGCCACCAAACTTTACAACGATGGTTTTGCCGGTAAAACGTTGGATATAAGGAAGTGCTTCTGTAAGCACATGGGCGATATTCATAGCCGCATCGCGGGAAACAGACATAGTGTAAACCTAGTAAATAAAAAGAATTAAAAATCCAGTGTGAGGGATGTGTCGATCCGCTTTAACTCGCGTTTGAATAGTGCTTGTACCTGGGCGAGGTTGTCGTCAGTTTCGCCTTCAAAACGCAGGGTTAAAAACGGGCCTGTATTGGAGGCGCGTACAAGCCCCCAACTGCTGGCAAAATCGACTCTCAGTCCATCAATTGTCGAAATCTTACCATTTTCAAAATTACCGGTACTCACCAGCTTTTTTATGAAGTCGAATTTTTTTGTTTCATCTATGTCGACTCGAATTTCCGGGGTGCTGGGTAGTTCGGGCAAGCCTTCAAAGATGGTGTCGATATCTTGATCTCTCAGGGTGATAATTTCCAGCAAGCGGGTGGTGACATAGGTCGCATCATCGAATCCGTACCAGCGATCTTTGATAAAAATATGACCTGAATATTCGCCACCCAATAGTGCCCCTGTTTCCTGCATCTTGCTCTTCATATGGGCGTGACCCGTTTTCCACATGATAGGGCGTCCGCCGTAACTGGATATCAGGCTATTGAGTTGGCGTGTGCATTTCACATCAAATAAAACATCTGCACCGGGGTGCCGAGTCACAATGTCTTTGGCGAATAACATGAGCAATCGGTCTGGCCAAATAATGTTGCCTTTTGGGGTAACCACCACCAGGCGATCGCCATCTCCGTCGTAGGCAACCCCCAGGTCGGCCTCGGTTTCCTGAACTTTGGCAATCAGGTCCTGCAGGTTTTCGCGTTGTGTGGGGTCGGGTTCGTGATTGGGAAAGTCGCCATCCAGTTCGCAGTGAAGCGGAATGACTTCACAGCCCAGCTCCTCCAGCACCAGCGGTGCTACCGTTGCCGTCACGGCGTTTGCAGCGTCAATAACGATGGTGAGTTCACCGGCAAGCGCCACATCCGAAAAAATCTTGTCAATATACTCTGGCAACATATTGTGGGGTTTTTCGTCCCCTTCTCCCTGGTGGAAGTCTCCCTGCACAATGCGAGATCGCACATGTTGGATTGCGTCACCAGAAAGTGTGTTGCCGTTAATGACCATTTTAAAGCCATTAAACTCCGCGCCATTGTGGCTGGCGGTTACCATGACCCCGCTGGAGGTAATGTCGAGTTCATGTGTTGCAAAATGCATTAGTGGTGTGGGCACTACGCCGATATTCACAACGTTGCAGCCTGTGCTGCGAATACCGTTAATTAATTGTTCACAGAGTTCTGGACTGTGGGTGCGGGCATCTCGGGCCACAATTATCCAGGTCTCACCGTGATCAAGCGCCTCGCTGCCTATCGATTTACCGATCTTCTCGGCCAGGCTGTAGCTGAGTTGCTCACCCACAACGCCACGCACATCGTAAGCGCGAAATACAAGCTCATTAACATCGTCTTGCTGTTGAAGAGAGTGCTCCGCATTTTGTGGGTCTGCACCGCCCGCCCCAGACTCTTGTTGCGCTGCCTCGGTCAGCCCGAGAATGTCTTTGTCTTCTTCTTTGACATTGACGTCCAAGATATCCTGGTTTTGATACATTGGGGCAGTCATATCCCCTTTTTTGTTTTTATCCGAGGATCCCCTGGCGGCTGCGACTGTCTTAATCAGAGAGTCGCCTGTTTCAATTTGGCGTCGGTTAATGGCAACGGCAATAGGCCAGCCTCCGGCTGCCAATAGCACAAATAAAAGACTGAGACCGATAATCAGAAAGACTGGACTCGATGCGGTGCTTAAAGCCAATTGATTTGAGGGTTTGAAGAGAATGTGCCAGTGGCTGTCAGAAATGGCTACAGTCTGGCCTGCGTGCCGGAGCTCAGTGTGGCCTGCAAGTAAAATAGGCACTGCTTTAGCACTGCCAAACTGTTGCAGTATTTGTGTGCTGCCGTCCCCTGAATTTCCGGCTGAGAGTGTTTTGCGCAGTTCATCAAGCGATAAGCTGATCATGATCACGCCGGCGGCGCTATCTTGCGTACCGCCACTGGTCAGGGGGGTTGCGATATTCAGGGCCCATTTGTTATCAAATTTGATGGCCTCAGGAAGCACGGTTTCGTTCTTAAGCACACGATTAATCATGTCCATTTCGGTGAAAAGCAGCTTTGTCTCGGGGTTTTTATTGCGCTCTTCTTTATCGGCGGGAATAAAGCGGATATTCACAACATCCGGAAAAGCGCGCTTTAATACCAGCTTGAATTTGTCTAACACGATCTGTTGTTTTTCAATGAGCGCCTGGGCTACGTTGGGCCTTTGACCAAAGCGGGCCACGTTCCCGGTCACCTTAAGCAAGTATTGTTTTGTGGCCTCCGCCTGACGGGCGGCGTAGTCTGCGCTGCGTTTGTTGAGCGCGGCTTCCTGAGTGTCGATAATCAGGCTTTGATACAAAACCGCGCCAACTCCGCCACTTACGGCCAGAGCGATTAACAACATGAGAGAGTAAACCGCAAAAACGGATTTTTTCTTGGCTGGTTCGTTCTTGGCCTGTTTTGGCGCCTTCACGCAGTATTTCCTTATTCAAATAGTTTGGACATTTAATGCCCAGGCATTTTTTGTGCAATTAAATCGATCAACAAACGAGCGAGCTGGTGTTTACTGCATTCGCTGAAAATGTCGGTACTTGCGGGTCCAAAGACACTCACTGCATTATTATCGCTGTTAAAACCGATATCTGTGCGAGATACATCATTTGCGACAATTAGATCGAGGTTTTTTCTCTTTAGTTTATCTTTTGCATAGGATTCCAAGTCCTGGGTTTCGGCAGCAAAACCAACAGTAAAAGGTTTGTTTTTCATTGCCGCCACATCGGCCACGATATCCGGATTTTTTGTCAGCTCAATAGTCATTGTGTCGCTATTAGCCTTTTTAATTTTCTGTTCCGCGATAGCGAGTGGCCGGTAGTCCGCTACAGCCGCCGACGCTATAAATATATCGCTCTGCTCGGCCTCGGACAAACTGGCTGTGTGCATATCGAGCGCACTGGTGACATTAATCACCTTGGCACCTCGAGGTGGTTCGATATTTGTGGGGCCCGATATCAGGGTGCATGAAGCACCGGCTTCGATGGCTGCCTGAGCAATAGCATAGCCCATCTTGCCCGAGCTGTGATTGCTGATATAGCGCACTGGATCGATTGCTTCCCGGGTGGGCCCGGCTGTAATGACCAGTTTTTTACCGGCCAACGTACCCGGCGTAAAGAGCTTTTCGGCAGCCAGAGCAATATCTGATGCTTCCAGCATTCGTCCAGGACCCACATCTCCACAGGCCTGACTACCACTGGCGGGGCCAAAAATAGCGACTTTGCGTTGAGTGAGTGTCGATATGTTTGACTGGGTGCTTTCGGTTCGCCACATTGCCTGATTCATCGCGGGCGCAATGGCCATAGGAGCGTCACTGGCAAGGCATAGAGTCGTTAACAGATCGTTGCCCTGACCCTGTACGAGGCGGGCGATAAAGTCTGCGGTCGCAGGCGCAATCAGCACCAGGTCTGCCCAGCGAGCCAGTTCAATGTGGCCCATGGCGGCCTCAGCTTCTGGATCTAACATCTGAGTGTGAACCGGGTTGCCGGAAAGTGCCTGCAGGGTCAATGGCGTAATAAACTCCTGCGCGGCGGGTGTCATGACCACTCGAACGGATGCACCAAAATCTTGCAGTCTTCTGATGAGCTCTGCACTTTTGTAGGCCGCGATACCGCCGGTAACACCGAGTAGAATCTGCTTATTGTTCAATGAACTCATATAGTTGTGGCCAGCTCTTAAATTGGCGATAAGATACCATTGTCGAAGCCATTTGCGTACAGGCAAAAATACTCAGGGCTCGGGAACAGGGAGTTTACCGTGGCAATTACAGATTGGCCCGAGGCCGAAAGGCCTAGAGAAAGGATGCTTCGGTTGGGGCCTGGCAGCCTGTCTGACGCCGAGCTTTTGGCTATATTCTTGCGAACAGGTTATCGGGGTAAATCAGCGGTTAGTCTGGCAAGAGAGCTGATTGCGCAATTTGAAGGGCTGCGGGGCTTGCTCGAAGCTGATCAACGCA
>ENA-OSET01001895-OSET01001895.1-sediment-metagenome-genome-assembly--contig:-NODE-1895-length-20976-cov-5.371262_pt1 | contig 20976 bp, 19 predicted proteins | sample MGYA00237882_ERZ534229 | MGnify/ENA primary metagenome ERZ534229 (study PRJEB26408, sample SAMN06266212) | sediment metagenome | isolation source: Hudson Canyon methane seep mesocosm | place... | reverse complement strand
AATAAATACAATTTTTTCTAAGTGAGGATTACCGATTTTAATATCTGTGTCTCGCATACTCTTTCCTATCAAAGAATCAAAATAAGCTTGAGGCTAACCTCATGGGGTCACAAAACAACTTCAGTAGTTAGTTTTTTATCCTATCACCAGATCCTGACCCGCTAATTGTTTTAAAAATCAAACTGAAATACATCCGAACGCTAAATTCTTTAATCATTTCGGAATCAACCTTGGCAAGTAACTCCGGTGTCGACATATCGATTTCATTTACTTGCGCGAGCCCGCTTATACCCGGTCTAACATGAAAGACACCAAGGCTATCTCGCGCAAAGATCAGCTCGTCTTGACTAAACAAGCAGGGGCGAGGCCCGACAAGACTCATTTCCCCCTTCAAAACATTGATAAGCTGCGGTAATTCATCGAGTTTAGTTTTACGTAAAAAGGAACCTAATTTCGTAATTGAACTCGCCTGCACCAAATGCGTAGCAACTGATTCTGTAGAAACACTCATGGTTCGGAACTTAATCAGATTAAAAGGCTTCTTGTTTTTACCTACCCGCTCCTGAATAAACACAGGTGAGGCCGTGTCAAATAGGCCAAATAGGTACACGAGCAACAAAACCGGAAAGCTAATAAATAAAGCAAACAAGGCAGCGAAAAAATCAATAATACGGATAAGGGGGGAATTCATTGAGTAAGGACCATTGTTTTAGTGCAAGATAAAATTAAAAAGAACATACACTAAATGCTACCTTGTTTGTACCAATCAGCTGTTCTAAGCAAACCCTCTTCGATTGAATATGGTGGCGCCCAATCAAGAATTTGTTTTGTATGCTCTATATCCACCTGCAATGAACCACACAAACGCTGTTCGATACCCTTCTTGCCCAAAAAGCGCCCGGCTATGCCAAGCAACTTCGGTGGAACATTCAATAAACGGCTCTTCACGCCCAACGATTGGGCAGCGCGTAGAAGCAAATCGCGCGTAGAAACATCTTCACCATCAGACACAAGAAAGATTTGATTCGCCGCAGCAGGATGTTCAATGCATACCCTGACCAAATCCACTAGGTTCTCGACATAAACTAATGAGCGCTTGTTATTTTTGATACCACCTAAAGGCAAAGGTATGGCGCGGGCCACCCACCGTAGCATGGAGTGAAAATTCGCTTTTACACCAGGACCATAAACTAATGGCGGCCGGATAATAACAAAGTCTGTTCCTGAGCCTAGTAGCATCTCCTCTAGCCTAGCCTCCGCATCTAATTTAGTTTGGGAATAAAAATCATGAGGGGCTGGAACATCTGAAAATTTGAAGGGTACATCTGACTTACACCCATTTACACCAATCGAACTCAGGAATATAAAGCGTTTTACACCGGCTCGCTTTGCGTAATTGGCCATGTTTAAAGTAGCAAATTCATTTACTTTCTTTATGTAGTCCTCGGAAGCATCTAGTAGCGAATCATGCGCCAGGGCAGCCAAATGAATGATCACATCAACTCCAATAAAGTAACGCGACCAGTCTACATCAGCCGCAATATCGTCAATCACAATACAATTCGAACGATTGTCGGATGCGCGCATTACCCGCAATATTTCTGTGTCTTGTAACCTCCTACATAAGGATTTACCTATAAAACCCGAAGCTCCCGTGACCAAAATTCTCAAAACACAAATCCGCCCAATATAAGGGTTAGCACATAAATTAAAAAACCGATTAAATTAAATCACTAGGATCGTTTAATTCTCGACTTGACACAAAATATAAACACAGCAAATAGCATGAGACACTTTTCTGACCTTTTTCTTCGGCATCGCATAGCAAGCGGAATCATTCTGAAGAAAGAGGCCAGGCTTGGATTTTTTAATATTCTTATGGGCTCGACAGCGTTTTGCCCCAATATTCCTGCCTGGGTAAATACCTTATCAAAACCATCGCCCGAAACCATAATTTTGTAGCGATTTATGAAAGAGTGCCATCCTGAATTTGCTCCAACCTGATTGGTGCCGTGCTGACGATAGCGCATAGTTGGTTTTGGATCTATAAACCAATCAAAGTTATGTGATCGAGCGAAACTATAACTGAACCAATCATGCAGCCAAACATTTCCAATCTTTGAATAATTTTCAATCACAAAGTTTTTTAATGCCTTAGCCGACTTGCTATTAAAAACGAAGGTGCACCCAGGACCGGCTGATTCGAACAAATAATCATACCTAGCTTGTTTTTGTGCCTTATTTATTAATACTTCCCTACCATTCTCCCAAAAAGCGATAACATTGCTCGAATAACAAGAATATTGACCGCCCTGCAATATTACCGTAGCACGATGTAGTTTTTCATGGCACCAGATATCGTCTTGATCTGAAAACGCCATGAAGTCATAGCCACCAATATCTACATCAGAAATTAAACGAAAAAAATTAGCAGCAGCGCCTCCATATCGCTCGCCGTAAGGGAGTACCTCTATCCGCCTCTCACGCGACTCCATATCTTTCAACCAAGTAAAGGTTCCATCGGAAGATAAATCGACGCTCACATAAATGGTCAAATCAACATTTATTTGTTTCAATAAGGAGTCTAATTGTTCTGGTAACCAAGTCATTCCGTTGTAAGCGGCAAGTAATACCGCGACCTTCGGTCTCGGAGAAGTCATGCCCCTAATCTCTCTCGTTGATAAGTGCCATCTTGAACATGCTGACACCACTCTGCGTTATCTAAATACCAACAGATTGTTTTGCGAATACCAGACTCAAAATTCTCAGATGGGACCCAGCCAAGCTCCGACTTTATTTTTGATGCATCGATCGCATAACGCCTATCATGACCAGGACGATCTACGACATACTCTATCTGTTCCTCATACTTGGTCTCTTTGGGAACGAGCTCATCTAAAATTCTGCAAACTGTTTTTACGACCTCGATATTTTGTTTTTCGTTATGCCCACCAATATTGTAGGTGTCACCAAGTTTTCCCCGAAAAACAACTTCAATCAATGCCCTAGCGTGGTCCTCCACATACAACCAATCTCTTATTTGATCACCATCACCGTAAATCGGTAAAGCCTTTCCTTCAAGCGCATTCAAAATAATAAGAGGGATTAGCTTTTCGGGAAATTGATATGGACCATAATTATTCGAACAGTTTGTAACTACTATAGGTAACCCATAAGTTCGGTACCAGCTGCGAACTAAATGGTCACTGGCTGCTTTAGACGCAGAATATGGAGAACTTGGCGCGTAAGACGTTTGCTCCGTAAACAAAGGCAATGCCTCTGGCCCAATATGTTCATCTGGATGAGGTAAATCGCCGTAAACTTCATCAGTTGATATGTGATGAAACCTAAAATTTGCTTTTTCCTCCATAGATAGACTGCCAAAATACTGTCTCGCTTGCTCGAGCAAAGTATATGTTCCAATGATATTCGTTTGTATAAACTCACTCGGGCCTTCAATTGAGCGATCCACGTGGGATTCCGCGGCAAGATGCATCACCAAGCTTGGTTGATGCTCCCTAAAAACACGCTCCAAGTCTTTACTATCCCTAATGTCGATCTTCTCGAAAACATAGTTTGGCAAAGATTCAACTTCTCGGAGAGAATCTAAATTACCCGCGTAAGTTAAAAGATCAACATTAATGACTCTATGCCCCAATCTCACTAACTGCCTCACCAACGCAGAACCTATAAAACCAGCGCCACCTGTCACCATTATCGTTTTAAACTTCATTGGATTAATCTGTCAGCCTCTGTAAACATTTTCCGAGCGAATCTTCCCAATGAGCAACCTCTAGGCCAAACTCCTGCTTAATTTTCGACTTATCAAGAAGACTGTAAAATGGCCGTTTTGCAGGGGTGGGAAATTGCTCAGTTTTAATAGGACTCACCCTACATTTCGAATTAGTAAGGTTCATAATCTTCGTCGCAAAATCGAACCAACTCGCAACACCTTCATTTGAATAATGATAAACCTCAGGTGCTGAATTCTCTGTAGCCCAAAACGAGTCCTGCAAGAGAATTAATACAATAGATTGGGCCAAGTCATAAGCATAAGTGGGTGATCCAATCTGGTCACTTACAACATTCAGTTGCTCTCTGTCATGCGATAAGGCAATCATTGTTTTGAGGAAATTTTTGCCAAATTCAGAGTAAACCCAACTTGTCCGGATTATTATGCCAGCACAACCAGAATTAAGCATGGCTTGCTCTCCAGCCAGCTTACTCTGACCATAGATATTTTGGGGATTTGTTCGATCAGTCTCTCGGTAGGGTCGACAGGCACTACCATTAAAAACATAGTCCGTAGAAATGTGGACTAAAGGGATGTCTAGTCCTTTGGCAATTCGCGATAGCTCTCGAAGCGCTCGATGGTTAATCATATCAGCTAAATTGGATTCTTCCTCTGCCAAATCGACTGCGGTGTATGCGGCACAATTTACGACTGCATCGATATTGGTAAATTTTTCGGGGAGACTTTGACGTAGCTCTTCCAGCTTAGTTAGATTTAGATCTGACCGACCCCAAAAAACAAAATCTAATCCAGCCGAATCGTGAGCAAACATTTGAAGTGATTTTCCAAGTTGGCCATCCTTGCCCAACACTAGTATTTTTTTACTCATAGAGATTTACTTCGTAATCAAATGCTAAACTTTCTCGCACTAAAGAGGATAAATTAGGTTGAAGTTTATCTTTGTCCGAAAGCTTGAGTTGATCCTCTGCCAACATCCAATCGATGTCTAACGCAGCGTCATTGAATAAAAGCCCCCTATCGCAATCTAAGGAGTAAAAATTATCAACTTTATAGGCAAAAACCGCGTCTTCACTCAATACAACAAAACCGTGTGCAAACCCTCTGGGAACAAACAGTTGCTTTTTTGTCTCAGAATCAAGCACAACTGAAGCATGCTTTCCGAAATACGGACTGCCTTTGCGAATGTCGACCACAACATCTAAGACCTTTCCTTTAACCACTCTGACTAATTTGGATTGTGCATATGGTGGTAATTGAAAGTGCAATCCTCGAAGCACTCCAAAGCTCGATTTCGATTCGTTGTCTTGGCAAAAACCCACAGAATAGCCCAGGAAGTCTTCAAATAGATCTTGTCTAAAAGTTTCAAAAAAATAGCCCCGAGAATCACCATAAACACTCGGTTCAACTAACACGACATCAGGTATTTCTTGTCTGTAGAACCTCAATTGAGCCTCCCTTCTTTGGCTCTTTTTATTAAGTACTGGCCGTACTGATTCTTCTTCAATGGCTCGGCTAACTCGATCAGTTTTAGCTTGCTGATATAACCCATTTCGTATGCTATCTCCTCTAAGCACGCAACTTTTAAGCCTTGTCTCTTCTCAATCGTTGCAATGAATGCCGAGGCATCTAGAAGGCTCTCATGCGTGCCTGTATCTAGCCATGCGTAGCCCCTACCCATCGTTTGTAACTTCAAGCGGCCCTCCTGCAAGTAAAGCTGATTTAATGAAGTTATCTCGAGTTCACCACGATCCGAAGGCTTAATTTCCAAGGCTTTTTTAACAACGTCATTTGGATAAAAATAAAGACCGGTGACTGCGTAGTTAGATTTCGGAACCGCAGGTTTTTCCTCAATGGATACAACCGTTCCATCTCCAGAGAATTCCGCCACGCCGTAGCGCTCCGGATCATTTACATGGTACCCAAACACCGTCGCATAGCTACTTTTAGAGACATCTTCCAGAGCTACAGTCAACAAGCGAGTTAAATCGTGTCCATAATAAATATTGTCACCCAGAATTAAACAAACGTCTTCATCCTCGATAAACTCTCTACCCAAAATAAAGGCTTGAGCCAAACCATCTGGTGAAGGTTGCACTATGTAAGTCAAATGAATACCAAAATCTGAACCATCTCCAAGCAAGCGTTTAAAAGCCTCTTGATCCTCTTCTGTTGTGATAATCAATATATCTTGTATTCCAGCTAACATTAACACAGACAAAGGATAGTAGATCATGGGCTTATCATATACTGGAACAAGCTGCTTCGAGACACCTTTCGTAATTGGATAAAGACGCGTTCCAGTCCCCCCCGCTAAAACAATACCTTTCAAACCATAGTTCCTTATTAAAATTAAATCACACATTTACGATTCTGTTGCCAAACTCTTGGAGGCCTTGAAAATCAAATCTGCCTCAGTCTAGAGAGTAATTTCTTGATAAAAGAACTCGTATCTGCTCTTTCGTCAGGGGTAAAACCAAATAAGTATAATGCTATCGCGTAGCTAAACACGCTTACCGTGATTGTTATTGGTATTCTATAATAGGTTTCACTGATTAGGAGCAAAACCAAAACAGGCGCAATAGCCCCAACAATCGCTCCCAAAAAAAGTCTTCCAAGAATTGAGCTACAATATTCTTTCAGTGGAAGCTCGGTTTGCTTAGACACGATAATCAGGCGAAATATGTAGGCGGGTATTGCGAGTAACAGGCCTACTAAAAAAACAGATATAGGAGCCTCACCAGCCTCCAAAAGCAAATAACTGAATGGTATGTTACAAAGCACTATACCCCCGACTACTAATTGATAGACTTTAATGCGACCAGTTGCATGCACTAGCGTCATCAACGGATAACTTAATGATTCTAATAAACCAGTTATGAGTAGCAGTTGTATGAATTCTTGTGTGTACTTCGGTACTTCATCTAGCCATAAAGCTAACATTGACGTTAACTCTATCTGAACAGTCGTAAAAATTGTGAGTATTAAAAAGAAAGAAATTTTCGTGTGAAGAAAGGTTAGCCGGATACACTTTTCTCTGTCTCCGGCAGCGAATATCGTTATAACACTGGCGCGAGTTGCAACAGTAAAATTTTGGGCAAATGAAAGTATCGCATAATACACCTGAAACGCGATCGCACTGGCAGCATTTGCAACTGGGCCAAAGTAGATATTTAGCAATATATTAACACCTTGATTTTTCATCACGCTGGCGCTACTTCCAATCAATGTCCATCCAGTGAAGCTCAGCAGCTCTTTAAAAATAGACTTATTCCAGGTGTATGAGATCTTAACTTGAGGATATTTAAGCTTGGCCAAAATAGCGTACAAACACAGTATAAAAAATGCTGTCGCACTTATAAAAAGACCGTAATAAATCAAACCGTCAAAAGATAACCACAAAATTAGAATTGGGGCTACCACTTTCAAAATACCTTCTAGGACAGAAATTATGGCGTAAGCGGCAATATCCTCATGCGTTATTAATAAAGCGATAAATGGCGTAGAAAATATGGTGAGTATGAAGGTAAGTATTGCATAATGGTATGCCCAAATCGCCGATTCCAGCCGCGCTTCGGGAATCACCAATTGAGTCTCTACTAGCCATAAGCCTAACGTTTCCGCGGCAACAACAATGATGACCGAGATTACTATGTAAACGAGTAGACACAAACTGAATACCTGATTGAGTTTGTGTTTACCACTTTTCCCCATCTCATAAGCTAGATATCGCTGCGTTATCACGGATAGAGAGCCACTTAAAAAGCCCAAACCCACCACAACACCAGTAACTACATTGTAAATCCCGTAATCCTCAACACCCATCGCCTGCAAAATCAGCCGAATTGAATAAAGATTCAACGACAACAACAAAATTTGTCTGACGTAGAGAACTAGCGTATTTCTCGCTATTTTTGTATTCAATTAGATACTCGTAACTCTCAGAAAGGAAATAGGGCCGCGCTTACCAAAATTTGTGCCGGTTAAACATTAAAATTTACCCAGGATAACTCACCGGATTATGAGTTTCCCATCGAAAATTTTGTTATCCGGATATAAGCAACTTGAAGTATTAGGACATGGAGATAAAATAGTCCTCTAGTATTCTTTTGTGATCAAAAACAAGGGACTCATATGGCACATCTTTCAAAGAACAAATATGCACATCCTTCGCATCATCAGCGGCGAGCGGCACTCCGCGGGAACAACAAATAAAAACCACACTCACACAGTGGGATCTAGGATCTCTATCAGGGTCTGAGTAAACTCCCAAGATACCTTTTATCGAAACATTTAAGCTGATTTCTTCCTTCATTTCTCTCAGAAGAGCTGCCTCAACTGTCTCTCCAATATCAACAAAACCACCCGGCAACGCCAACCCGTGGGGCTCATTAACCCGATCGATTAGCACAATACCTTTGCAGTCCCCATGGTCATCAAGCAGTTCAACTATCCCATCAACTGCGAGTAGAGGTGTCTCTATCAAAATCTCACCCACCTTACGGATGCTGTCAGGTCACTTACATACGAACGGCTTAAATCATTAGTTACCGGAGTTGCATATGGATTAATAAAGCAAAATACAGACACTTTAGCTAACCTCAACGCCATAAGCGCTCATCATACGACGGAGCCCATTACTTAAATCATATTGCGAATGAAACCCAAGTTGTCTCAGCTTAGTACTATCACCAAGAACACAAGGTATTGCTTCAACTACCTCAATCAAATTTCTTTTTGACACATCAAATAGGACATCTCCATCTGAACCAGACTTTAATTGAATCATCATTTCCGCGAGCTTGAGAACACTTATTTCTCCTCGCTCATCACATATATTATATGCTTCTCCGCACTTACCAACTAACATAACTCGAAGCATCGCTGTTATCGCATCAGTGACATACATGAATGTCCGCTCAGGTTTGCCGTCACCTTTCAATACAATGCTATTATTTTTTAAAAGCTGGGATACGAAATCTACATGCAACCTCCCGTCCTCCAAATCCAATCCATTGCCTAGGATTTGAAATGGCCGTACAACTCTGACGGGGATATCATGCTCACTCATATAACTCAATGCCAGACCCTCAGATGCCATTTTACTGGAGGAGTAGGCATTTCTAGGATTTATAGGATCTAAATACCCATAATCGCTTTCACTTAACCGAGTTACAGAAGAGTTACGCCCATAAACATCAACACTACTTAACAGCAAGAAACCCGAGACTGACTTCCCTAAGCTAAGTTCCAAAAGATTTCTACAACCAATAATATTTGCATTGTATGTTTGAGCGGGGGAAAAATGTCTTGAGAAGTAGCCCGCGGGACTCGCAGCGTGAATAATGTAGTCAACAGAGTTCTCATACTCGATGCTTTGAGTTACATCCTGAATCAGCAATTCTAGACAGCTATCATTCAGAAGGCTCGCGAATTTCTTTTCGGCCCGCTCTAAACTTCGACATAAAGCAACAACCTTAATTTTTGTTCCGTAAATTTCATTGTGCTTTAATAGCGCAAACACAAAATATGAGGGGACGTAACCATTTGCTCCTGATATTAAGACTGTTTTTCCATCTAATCTATCCCAATCAATTAGATTACTGTTGGCAACAATAGTTGCGTCCTCATCAATGATCTTCTGCAATGAGTCCATGCTTACCTTCTATAAAACAATTTTCTTTCGCCTCAAATAAAGGCGCCAAAGCCTCAACGATTGCAATATCTTCGGGATATGTAACCTTTAAGCAGAAACGGTCGCCAATAACCATCGCGACATCACAACCCATATTTAGAATAAGTTCGCTATCTTCATTAACTTCAGCATGATACTGACTCGCAACATAATCATCATGCGCTTTAAGAAGCTGCAAAAGCTTAAAAGTTTGAGGTCCCTGCTGCACAAACATCTTATGTTTCTGAAGAGTTCGGTTTACCAGATTGCCATCGTTACTATAGGTTATCGCGTCCACCGCGCTTACGACTGTTATACATCCGCCATGCTCTCGGACCTCCTCGAAATGCTGATTAATCGTATCTTGAGCAACGAAAGGACAAACTGCTGTCATGATCATGACATTATCATCAATTGATGGCTTTTGAGGCAAACCGAACAAAGCTTTTAGACCGCTATGAACCGAACTTTGTCGATCGACTCCGGAATTTGTAATAACACTCACCTTTGTGAAACCATGATCCTTGACCCATTCACTTATTGTCGTATGCCAAGAGCTAGGAGCCACAACGCAAGCGCAATCTATATTGATATTCCTTTGAATAGACTCAAACGTGTAAAAGATGACAGGCTTTCCACAAATCTCTATAAACTGCTTTGGCACATGGGTCTCCCCCATCCGCTCTCCTTGCCCACCCGCAAGTATTAAAGCAAAGTTCACAAATACCCCCTTAATTTTTAAATATAAAATTTCTAATTATTAACTATCAAAAGTGCTTACATTTTTTGGCAGCATGTCCCATGAAGAGAGTGTTTTTGCTGTTATTAACGGCCAATGATTTACAACACATATTTTGTATCCGCAATTTCTCGCCACTTGGAAAAGTGGCCTAAAGCCCCTCGGTTGCAGTAAACAATAACGTATAAACTGCGGTTCAATTTGTCCCCACTAAACAAATAAAGAATGCATATATCCACCTGAATTTAAATACCATGAATGGATTTGGTAAGTTCTCAGCGAGGCTAAACTAATTACACAAGAGAAACATTTACCCTGCGTTGATTGGATATCTTTGGGCATATTAGTCAGTCCCTAAAAAGTTCATCCCCGTCAAATATAACTTTTGCGATTAACATAATAGAACTCTCTAGTTGACACCATTATTCATTTTTGCGAGACGTTACTCACGCAGAGAAAACACAAGCAACCGGCGGTATAGACATAATTTTCTCTCTGCTCTGTGCTCTGTACTCTGTGCTCTACATTTACGCTCCCTCATTAATCGTTTTATATATTTCTTCGATGAATGTAGTTGCGGTATTCATATAAGACGCTCGATGAGATTCATCGTATCCTTCCTCAATCGCTTTCTCAAGATTGTAAAAAGCGATTCGAGCATTTAGTTCCGTAGGAGGCGTGAAGCGTTCAGGAAATCCAATATTTACCCCCCAAAAAGACAATTTCTTGCTCCATTCAAACCCGACAGAGGGAACGTTAAGTGAATATGCGATTATGTTAGCGTGCAACCTGCCTGCAATAATACCTTTAAAAGTAGAAATACACTGAACCAACTCACAAATCGTTTCTGGTATTATTGCGTTTTCTTTAACTTCAGCACTGTTAATATATTTAGACAATTCATCAACAAACTGATTATCAAATGGAACACCTGTCGTAAAAAGCCTGTAGCGCAGCCCCCTTTTTTCTAGCTCATTTATTATGTCAGAATAAAAATCAAGTAATTGGGATGGAGATACGTCTAAACCATGATTAGTAAATATATTGCCATGGATTACCCCAATACCAATTATCTCAGAATCATTATCTTTCGCTAGGTTATACACGCTCGAGGTAAATACTGCGGGATCGGCAATTCTACTTAGAGCAATCGACGATTTTTTGTCAATATACTTGCCTTTCAATACCTCAATATCGTCTCTTGTTGAAATCATTTTTACGGCTTTGCTATTAAGGCATTTTTTGTATAGTGCGCACCTTGGATCCGAATCTGAATGACCTTCTATTCCTACGGCATTAAAAAATACGGGGATATTATTAATCTCTGCCGCACGAATTATTCCACAAACCGTGTACATGAAAAATTGGTTATACTGGATTAAAGACCCACCTGGAAAAACAATAGCGTCGTATTTCTTAACCTGCGAATTGAAGTATTTTTTGCAAATAAACACCAATACAGATGGAATTATACTTTTGAGTAAAGGGAGCGTATGGAGAGCTTTATGGAATATTCTAAATGGTAAAAAGTGTATAATTTTTGTCATGTCTATTTTTGCGACTTGACTATCATTCGCATTGCTTTGTAGTAACCATTCAGCACAATCACCAATCACACCATCCCCAAAGTTCTGATGATCTTGAAGTCCCGCAATCCCGACAGAAATTGATTTTTTTTGAGAGAAAGAATTGCCTCCCATCAAACCACCCCGTCAGACTCAACATCATTCAATTGCTCATCATTGTCGGAGCTTTTTATATCCAAAGCTATAAATTCTTTACAGCGTTTTATCATATTATCTCGTAGTGGTTTGTAGTCCTCTTTATTTCGTAATTTAGTTTTAAATTCTATGCGTCCAGACAAACTTGATTCTTCAGAACTTAAGGTGTACCCCGAACACAGCATAACATTGAATAACTCATATAACCCCCCAAAACGACCAGGAGCTCTCACGTGTCCTGGGGCTTTTGCGTGCACAAAGATAGCTGGTGTTTCAATACCAAGACAAGGTAAAGCACAATGAATCCTGCTTGTAACTACTAATGATGCCTCTGCGTAACGTTTTATAAGGTTTTCTGTATAATTGAGTTTAAGCGCTTCAGTATCGTACGGCGTTCCTTTTCCTATTTTCAATGAATGCGTTACGTATGATGCATTAAATAATATGTTGTCATCAAATTTACTCGAATAAGTTCGATAAAATGCAGAAACGGTGAGAAACTTTTTTAATCTAACGTATTTACCAGCTAAGCAGTATGCATGTTCAAAAATGGGCATGATTTTTTTAACTTTTCTAAGATTCTTTAATCCATAAAGAATATTCTGAACTACTACACGAGCAGATATTTTACCTTCGCTATTCCTGTGAGCTTCACAATAAGGATCCACAAACACAACATCATCGTTTGTTTTTTCTGACTTATATTTCTCTCCCAACGTCAACGTCAAACACCCTGAGAAATAACAAGGAATCTCGTACTTTTCGAGCAATTCAAGCGTGGCTGTATCTCTACAACCAACTGGGCCATGCTGTTTCAGATAATCGATTCCAGCCTTGGAAAGTAGTTTTGAGGCATTTTGTGGAGAAATATGCACTGAAATCAAAAGTGGAATGATATCGTTAGAAGGTGGCCAGTTTTCTGGATATTTCATAAGCCAAGCATTCATAACCAAACGGGTTTTTCCAGCAAGCGATCGATAATGAGATATCTTTTCTTTATCTACATAAATATCATCAATATTGTCAAAGAATGCTAAAGGCGCTATCGACTGTATATAATCACCCATATTTTTATATCCATCGACTGACCCACTGCCTTGCGTCGCACTCACCAGCAAGCCGTTTTTAATAGAAGTCATTCCTTATCTACCCCCCTCTTCTGTTATTTAGTTTTGAAAAATTAAAGTGGCCTTTCGCAAAAATTTGAATTGAATTGCTACTCATATAACTAGACTATTATCAGCACTATCATCACTCTTATTCTTGCACTCGATCGCTGAAAGCATTTGCGTTGAGCCCATAATCTGGAGTCAAATTATAGAACATCTCAATGTAATCGTAGATGTGAATTATATCCTCCTATCAAAAGGGAAAAATTTGCTTTTATAAGTTACCGCTCAAGAGAGCTAAGAAACGCTATCGAAGCCTATATCTTCCCGTAAAAAGCAACTGATTCCAGATAAGCTGAGGCTATACAACCAACAAGCGACAAGCGACAACAAAATATTCTTTAATAAACTTCAACAAATTAGCTGTAGCGTGAAGCCTGCCATTTATTATTGTCGATTGAAAAAGTCTTAATAACTCTTGCCGGATTCCCTGCCGCAATTGAAAACTCTGGTATGCTTTTAGTAACAACTGCTCCTGCACCGACGACCGAGCCTCGACCAATCTCTACGCCAGGTAAAATCATAACACTCTCACCAATCCAAACATTATCTCCGATCACAACAGGATCAGAAGACTCGTCTCTGAATCGCGGTATTTCAAAGGGACTAGAATCGTTTTCGTCACCCTTATAAGACCCATGATTTAAGTCGGATATAAATACTTTACTCGCTATTAAGACATTATCACCAATAACAACGGATTCTTTCGCCGCAATATGAACGAAATCGTTTATTTGAATATCGACACCAAAAAAAAGAACTTTTTTAGGTGAATCTGGATATGCTTCAATACGGCAATTTGATCCTGTTGTTAGGCCAGTGCCGAAGTCTATGTGCCGACGCCCCCTTATATCAATCGGGAGCCTAACCAGCCGAGATTTTCTGAATAAAATTTTCGTGCATAACAAGCAAAAACCTAAATAGATAGATTGAAAAAATGAGTATCTCAAAAGTTCCTCCTTATACTCACTGCGACAACGCGTTTGAGGTATTTAACTAAAGAAAAAAGAACCGAGACAGTATATAGAGTTGAGGAGTGATGTAACTCCTTGTAAGCATTTTTAAGGTTAAATAACTCTCCGCACTCCATTTTATGGATGCTGCCACTCAATCCAGATTCGCCATACCGCATTTTCTGAGTAATACTCTTGCTTGATTGTTTGTTGATAAAAAAACAAATGTATTGCGCGGCTACATGGTTAAAAAAATATCCCTCTTCGGCATGCGTTAAAATAGGATTGAATCGAAGGCTGTTATCTAAGATCTTTCGACGAATCAGAGCCGTGGGCGGCGAAAAATAGCACTTAAACATTTGAGCGTTTAAGGTAATGTTAAAAATATCTTTTTTGATACTTTTGAGGAAAAAAAGCGATTGTTTGTCGACATCATGATTTGCGACCACACAATCAACGCTTTCGTATTCATCGAGAACCGACAGACGAAATTCCAAACTTCCATCCACCCATATGTCATCCGAATCGTTGAATCCTATTATTTCTCCTCCGGCCACATCCAACCCAGCATTTCGCGCCCGTGATGCCCCCCCGTTTTCTTGACTAATAACAACCACTTCTCTATGAGCTTTTGCTAACTTTTGAATGATGCTTAAACTAGAATCGGTTGAACCGTCGTTAACGAGTATTACTTCAAAAGGTTTACCTAACCCGTGCAGTTCGGAGTAAACTGAACCGAAAGATTGAATAATGGTCTCCTCAGAATTATAGATAGGTATTATGATTGAGATGTACATGCTAAACGGAATTCCTAAAAAGCAATTGTTTGGTAAGGGAGGTTCTGCTCGTTGTACAGATTTCCAATATAAAGCACAAAGCTAAGCGCAAAGATAGATAGTACAACGATTTGACGATATTTAGATTTTGATTCAAGAATCGCAACGATAAGGATAAAGTATGCGAAAAGAAAACCTCTAGAAATTCTAGAAAATACAACGATGTGCTGAGCAAGAACATCAAAAACAATGACAATAAGGAATAATACTAATCCATCACTTGCCGCTCGTTTATCTCGATATATCACCAAAGGCAGAAGTATAAGTGTATATAAAAAGAAACGAACAATACGGCCTATACCGGTTGAAATCTCAGCAGGTTTACCCGACATAGAATCCATAGAGAAGTAAACGCTATACTTTGTATTTGCGAGCGCAATTTCAAAAAATCCTATAATAATATCAGCTACGGGGGCGGTTACCAAAACGAGAGTAAAAAAGAGGAAAGCATAAATCTTGTTTATTCTGATATACCTTAAGAGAAAAAAAATCGGTATGTAGATTAATGCACTAAGGTGAAATACGGCCGCAAACGCGAAGATGAGGTAACTACGTAAAAACTTTCCATTCAAGAAGTAATGGATGTAACAATAGTACGCCAATGAGGCCACTAACATTTGACGAATTGTCGTGTACGTCCATGGATAAAATACTAAGAAAAAGATCGCTATACAGGAGAGAAAATGTTTTTTCGGGAATGACAGAAAAACAAACAATAGAGTAAAAAACGAACAAAACGCCACCACAATTTGAAAACCGCCATTTAATTTAAAAACGGCATAATTTAAAAACCAGTACCCAGGCTCTACTAAAATAGGGACCCCGTTCGCAATATAATTGAATATTTTGGCATATGTTGGGTAATCTACACCAACGTTGAAACGTAAGGCCGCGGGGATAAAGAGAATAGAGAAACAAATAAATTTCCAAAGTATGGCAACATGTTGGCGCTTTTCCCGGCTATACAGAAAAGCAAAGAGGCAAGCAGAAAAGAACAGTACCAAATAAAAAAACATAAGGGACGAGCTACAAGGATTTCAAAATCAAATCACCAAGAATTTTGGTTGCATCCCCTCTCTCATATGAAACCAAATTAGAATAATGGTCATTAAGTGCTAAATCATAATGCGCCTGATCATATGCTTTAATATTAAAATCCAACGTTGAATTGTCGGTTGCGATGGGGAACGGCCACGTTTCTGCTTTAGATGAAAATCCGCGATCTTGACTGGTATACGAATCGAAGTCAGGCGCGAAGATAAAACAAGGTTTGTTTGTGAGCGAGTAATCCCACAAAATAGATGAATAATCACTTATCAACACATCAGCCGCTGCGAGAAGAATTTGAACATCGGAATAATCAGATACATCTAAAACATTAGCCATTTTCTTAATATCCTTTACAGAATGATGCACTCTGTATAACAGGACAAATTTGTCTCCAAACTTTTTCTCTAACCTAATAAGAAGTCGATCGACATCGAGCTCAAAATCATTCTTACCATTTTGGACCGCGCCACGAAAAGTTGGAGTGTAAAGTACAAGTCTTATCGCGTTGTTGAGGCCTAACTCCTTTTTTACCCTCTCAGAGCAAGCCTCATATTCAGATCGCTGAAAGAGGCGATCATTTCTGGGCATACCAACAGGCAGAAACTTTTCTTCTGGAACTAGATAGTATCTAGCCATATTTTCGGTAAATGCTTTCGAGGAGCTTACGAACCAAGTCAGAGAATTTGACATGTGGCGCAGGCTAACAACATCCGCAGGGTTTAATTGGGAATTCCCCCCCAAACCGCTTGACTTATAGACGCCACCGCCATGCCAAGTATTTATAACAAGCTGACTTTCACGAAGCGGTAGGTATCCACCAAAACCGTCATTGGTGACAAATACTTTACACGTCATCATAAAATATAAATACTTTAAAGAACCGCTCTCCACAATGCGGCTATCTTGAAGCTCAGAGAACTGAGCCGGATTCTCATTCAAAATCCATATGTAATCACAGCCAACCCTAGCGCGCCTTAGATACTCATATACATACTTTGGGTTACAGGAATACTTGCTACCGCTGTGGCTAGAAAAAACGATACGATTTTTCTTAATGGGGAGCACCCATAGCAATTTCAAAATTAATCGCACCGCGTTAAGAGCTAATATCTTAGATATAGTCTTGATCATTTCTATACACTTTTTTCTTAATGATTTTTTTCAAATTTTATCCCTGCAAGTGTCTCTTTAAATTGAATTAAGCAATATCCCTTGATTGCTTATCAAGCGGCGTTTTCAACTCTATGGAAAAGAATAAAAAATTCGACAATATTCATTTTCTTTGAAAAGAGCGGTCATTATTAACTGATAATGCATATATTCCTGCTATGTCGCTCTCACTTGCATTTTTTGGTTCTAAGTTTTTGTTCGCTTTTGGCATTCAACAGGAAGAAAGACTTTGAGTGTATGACTACTCATGAATTTTAATTCCAACACTATCCACCTATTATTCCGATAACACGAGCCAAAATAGTTAAGAATTGCCTAAACCCCGTCAAAGGTGCGGAGCGATTTAAAACTATAATCGGTCAAATTTAAACGCTCGTCGCTGTACGTGTCTTCCTATGTGGTTATCCTTCATATGTGTAATCACAGAGATGAATTTACTCTCAAGCCGCGGACCACAGTAACTACACAACCTATCGCTAAACCTAAGATTGAACCAAAGATGGATATTAACGCTCTCTTTGGGCCGGATTTTTCTTCCTGTACACGAGCCTCGTTTACTGTTCTAAAAACGTACTCATTAGAACCTTCCGCAAGCATAAGGGTTTTGGTTTGATCTTCGATCAAATCAAAAAAGACGGTTTGCATACTTGTAAGGGATGTCTCTTCAATTTGTTGTTTTAAAAACAGTATATTCTTTTCAGCATCCCTCGCATCTTCTTCTTTAAAGCGTTGATTTATTTTAAAAACTAACGCATCAACCCATTTCTTTGAAATTTCGGCGGAATAATACTCTATCTCAATATTAGTAAAACCCTTTACTGAGTCATTGGTAACACTCAAATACTCCTTGAATTTTTGATAAAGCTCCCATGAGCTAGGCTTGGGTTCCTTGCCCTTTGGAGGCTCACGAGTCCAGACATCACGAGCCGAATCGTAAACATCAGCATCATAGATCAACTCGTTTCCTTCTTGATCCCAACCTGCTACGGCAAATACCTTTGCAGCTATTCCTTGTTCTTCTATGAACTCTTCAATAAAAGACCAACTCGTTAAAATCTCTAGGGCTTCAACTGCTTTATCCGTGCCGCTAGAACCAAGATTCACCCCAGCCAAAGCAGCTATACCTCCAACACCAAGCTGTCCAGCGAGCCCGGCTAAACCACCCCCTTGAGCCGATTCTGCAGGCAGTAAGACAACCGTACTTTTATACATATTTGGCAATGAAAGCGCATAAAAAACAGAGACAACAAAAAAAAGAAGTGTAAACCCGACAACGATCCATTTTCGCTTCAGTACAAGATGCCATAAGTCAAAAATATCTATTTCATCATCGTCGCGATTATATTGTTGTCGATTTGGTTCACTAGGTGCTGAATCAGCCATCTTCTACAAACTCCCTACGGCAGCGGCACCCAGCGCTATCTGGTAGAAGATTTGGCTAACGTCACGCCAAAGTACAAGTTGATCTAGCTTATCCGCGTCAAGTGGCACCACTATCGTATCACCAGGATCTATATTTGAATCATTTGACGAAAACCAATTTGAAGACCCTGGGCTTTGCACACCACCATTCGCCTTAATCACGTATATTCTTTCTTCATCCGCTTTGTCAGTAATGCCGCCGCTGCGATCAATATAATCATTGTATTCCAGCGCGGGCTCAAACACCTGTGAAATGGGTAACTGCACCTCACCAATAATGGTGACAGAGTTTTTACGCGCAGGTACGTTTAATGTATCACCATGTTGCAAAGGGATTAAATAATCAGGATCTTCTTTAATAACCTTTGCTAAGTCAATCACTAAGCGCCCTACTGCTGGCGTGTTCTGCAATTGAAAGAGTAACTCTTGTGCTGTACCTAAGTCAGCACTCTGCGCCCTGCCGTCTTTGTCCAGCAGCTGAGCCTTAGCAATATCTTCCGCTAACCTACGTTGCATGTCCGCTAGACGGTCAGCTTGTTGTTTCTGTAATTCAACACGAGTAAAAAGAGAACCTGGCACATACGCATAGTCTGTGACACCGCCGGCCCGATCAAGCACATCTCTGAGCGTATCGTCTTTATGAATCGGGTATTGCCCCGGAAAGCGCACCTCGCCAGTTAACGTAACATAATGGTTCTCAACCCATTCCGGAATCGAGCGAATTTGAAGCACATCACGTGATTGAAATTTGAAGTCAAGCGCTAATTCTGTGTTGAGGTCAATCTCAAAACGCTCTTGATTACGAACTTGCCTATCGTTGAACCCCGTTCGGCTAATTTCTGCACTCAGCTTATAAGCCTTTTCAGTTAAGCCCCCAGCCGCATAAATTAACTCTTCAACACCCATCCCTTCAACCAACGGAAAATCACCCGGATACCTCACGCTACCCGTAATTTTTACCTCTGGCGAAGGCCGACCAATCTCTGATTGCGCTCTCAGCTCCTGTAAAATTTCATCAATCACCCACTGTCGTCCCCAGTAAGCACCTTCCTCCTCGTAAACGCTCACGGTTACCTGTGTACGGCTGTGCGAACGGTCTCTGTCAATAAGCTCTTGAGGCGCATCTGCTTCCGAAACGCTCGGGAGAAGAAATGCCGCGTCGTTCATGTCAACGCCAGGCTGCCTTTGCCCTAATAATGGAATCGCCGTTTCAACCGGCATTTCTACTATTTCGCTTCCCGGTAGTACGCCCTGATCGCTAGGGTAAAGACCAAATATTAAGATTTCATCTTGGCTTTGAAGAACAACATTCTCATCCGAACCTGGCTTCGCTAGCGCTTCCGCTAGATTAAAGGAGAGCATTTCTAACGTTTTTTGAGGCGGTACGTAACGCTTGATTAAACCGTAGCGTAAATCGGCGCGCGGCTTAAGCTGATCAACACTTTTCACCACATCTAATAGCCGTAACCCTTTGGACCAATTCCTTACGCCGGGGCGATAAACATGACCGCGCAATGCCACGGTATTCTCGGTTTTGGCCAATACAGACGGTATTTTTAACACATCACCCGTTTGCGCTGCTGTTTTCTCGAGTGTCTTAGGGATAGCATTTAAATCAATAACGGTTTTTTGATCATTGTCACCAATGCGCTCTAACATGGCCTCGCCTGGGAAGGCTGATGACAACAAACCGCCCGCGAAACTAAGTATATCGCCCAAGGTCTCACCCTTCGCAAATTCGTATATGGCAGGTCGTCGCACCTCACCATCAATACCAGCCGTATCGCCCACCGGTGGAATAAACACCACATCACCGGAACGAAGTGTCACGTCTTTTGAGGTATCCCCCTCCAGCAGCAAAGAATATAAATCGAGCGTTTGAACGAGTTTACCTTGGCGCTTCAGTTGGATATTTCTAAGCGAGCCTGTTTCAGCAATGCCACCGCTCAACACCAATGCATTCGTAATGGTCGAAAGAGAACTCACCACGTAAGAGCCAGGCACATAGGCCTCGCCAAGAACAAATACGCGGATCGCCTTCAGCTCGAGCATCGATACACTGGCTTTGACGCCAATCATCTTTTGCTTGACCATTTCCGTAATCTTTTGCTTAGCTTCTTGAAAGGTAAGCCCCGCGAGCGATACTGGTCCTAAATTCGGAAAGTAAACTTTACCCGTCGCATCAACACCTAGCTCTAATGACTCGCCTTCCTTACCATAAAGGTCAACTTGCAGCACATCGCCGGGGCCAAGCATGTAATCAGCAGAAACAGGAATATCATTTAAAGGTGAAAAGGTAGAGGGCGACCCCGCGAATAATTCGTAACCATAAGGCACCAGCTTACCTTTTTGGTAACGCGGCGCTGGTTCAGACTCATCGATTTCCGCGGAGTTCTGCATAGCCTGCTCATCATTCTGCGAAAAAGCGTTTGGTTCGCCAGTTCGCGAGAGCACGCTTACCTCTTGCTTGGTCTGCGCCGATTCAATTAAG
>ENA-OSET01001893-OSET01001893.1-sediment-metagenome-genome-assembly--contig:-NODE-1893-length-20982-cov-3.295001_pt1 | contig 20982 bp, 21 predicted proteins | sample MGYA00237882_ERZ534229 | MGnify/ENA primary metagenome ERZ534229 (study PRJEB26408, sample SAMN06266212) | sediment metagenome | isolation source: Hudson Canyon methane seep mesocosm | place... | reverse complement strand
TGGCGGAGGCGGTTGTGGTTGTAACTAAGATTCGCGTTTGCATTGCTTTATTGGCGGCCAGCAGCCTGTTTGCGCCCATGCTTTCTGCTGCGGTTCTACCTGAAGACCGCATCGATGTGTTGTATCACTCCTATGACGGTGGTGGCGTTACCATTGACGGACCGTCGGTATTAGTGCGAAAAGACATCGCGGACAAAGTCTCTGTCTACGGTAATTATTACGCCGACATGGTGTCGAGCGCGTCAATTGATGTGGAAGCCACGGCCAGCGCCTATTCTGAAGAACGTACGCAACTGAGCGTAGGCGCCGACTATCTATACGGCAAAACCATGATGAACCTTAGCTTCACCAACAGCTCTGAAAGTGACTATGAAGCAAACAGTATGAGCTTCGGCATCAGTCAGGATTTTTTTGGCGACCTCACTACACTGGGTTTTGGTTTCTCCCTGGGTGACGATACCGTTAAACGCAATGGTGATGACGTTTTTGAAGAAGACGCTGAACACCGTCGTTACAATTTAAGTTTGACACAAGTACTCACTAAAAACCTGATTGCCAATGTCGTCTTCGAAACTGTCATCGATGAAGGTTTCCTCAACAACCCTTATCGAACCGTGCGTTATCTCGACGAATCCTCGGGCGGCCTGGGTTACAGCTACGAAGCAGAACTCTACCCAAAAACCCGCAACAGCGACGCGGTCGCGCTACGCACAATGTACTACCTGCCATACCGTGCCTCACTACGTTTTGAGGCCCGTTATTTCTCTGACAGCTGGGGCGTTGAAGCGAACAACTTCGAGTTGCGCTATATTCATCCGCTGGGTAAAAACTGGGTTCTAGAGGCTAAAATTCGTAGCTATCAACAAGATGGGGCGGATTTCTACAGCGACTTGTTTGCATTCAAGGAAGCGACAAACTTTCGGGCCAGAGATAAAGAGCTCAGCACCTATACCAACTCAAGCTTTGGCCTCGGCGTGAGTTACGAACTGAAAACAGAGTATCTGTCCTGGTTTAACAAAAGCACGATTAATCTACACTGGGACCGGATGCAATTCGACTATGACGACTTTCGCGATGTGACCGCCGGTGGCGAGGCGGGTAACGAGGCCCTCTATAACTTTGATGCCGACGTTATTCGATTCTATTTTTCTTTCTGGTATTAAACGAAAAGAGAAATGAGATCAGAAAGGCAATTCACTTTCTGGTCTCACTCTCAAAAAGTGTAAATTAAACCACGCGGTGAAGCGCGCACACTTTATTGCCCGAAGGGTCCCGAAGGTAGGCAAGATAGAGCTTTCGCCCCGCACCTTCGCGTATGCCAGGAGGCTCTTCACACGTGGTGCCGCCATTGGCTAAACCTGCAGCGTGCCACTTGTCAGCGGCGTCGGCATCATCTGCGGCAAACCCGATTGTACTGCCATTCCCGTGACAGGCCGCCTCACCGTCAATGGGTTTAGAGATGGCAAAGATACCTGTTGGCGTAAAGTAAAAGCAGCGACCTTTTTCGTCGATAACACCCGGCTCACAACCCAGAGCACCCAAAGTAGCGTCGTAAAAGACCTTGGATTCCTGTACATCATTTGCGCCAATCATAATATGACTAAACATCAAGACTCTCCTTTTAATAAAAATGAATACCGACAATCAATGCCGCCGGCCAGGCACTATTCGTTTTCGTGGGAGGTAATTAATTCAATAAGCCCATCGGGCTGGACAAGCATTCTAAACTCAATAGGCCGGCAGCAGACCTGGCAATCTTCAATGTAATGCTGTTCAGGCACTGAAGTATCGAGCAATACATCGATTGACTCACCGCAATAGGGGCATTGAATCTCTCGTGGCTCTAGTGGGTTCAACTCACTCTTCTTCGTTTTGATCCAGAAGGTGGCCGAGTTTGCCCTTCTTGGTTTCAAGATATTTAGCATTGTGGGGGTTGCGGCCACTCTGGTGGGGCAAGCGCTCTTTCACTTCAATGCCCAACTCTTGCATCGCCTTAACTTTGCGCGGGTTGTTAGTCATCAAGCGTAAGCCCGAGATCTTCAAATGCTCCATCATGGGTTTTAGCATTGAGTAGTCTCTGAGGTCAGCACCAAAACCAAGGCGCTCATTGGCTTCAACCGTGTCTGCGCCACTGTCTTGCAATCGATAAGCTTTGATTTTATTCAACAAACCAATGCCGCGACCTTCCTGACGCAAATAAAATATCGCGCCTCGCCCTTCCATTGCGATTTTGTGCATCGCAGATTGTAACTGCGCACCGCAGTCGCAGCGCAAGCTGAACAGCGCATCGCCCGTCAGACACTCGGAGTGAATACGTGATAAAACTGGAATATCTCCACGCACATCACCCATGGTAAGAACCAAGTGCTCTTTACCGTCTTCGGTATCTTCGAAACCGTGCATGCCAAAGATTCCCCAGGGTGTGGGTAACTTTGACGATTCGACATAACGCAATGCCACAATCTACCTCTTTCTTTTTCAATGTAAGTCGCCTCAGACGCTGAGCGCCTGAAACACAATTAGATCCAATACAACGCCATTGCCTGTAAGGCAAGCCAGGCAAAAACAGCTGCCAGCACATCGTCTAACATGATGCCAAAACCACCACTGACTTTTTTATCCACCCAGCCTATTGGCCAAGGTTTAAAAATATCAAAGAAGCGGAACAATACAAAACCCACTGCCATCCATATCCATCCTGCGGGCGCCGCGAGCATGACCAACCAATAACCTAACATCTCATCCCAGACAATGCCCGGGTGGTCATGTACACCCAACTCCTTGGCAGAGCGATCACAAAGATAGACACCCAGCAAAAAAGCAAGCACTAAAAAACCACAATAGACCGGCAGCGACCAAGACATGATCACAAAATAAAACGGAATTGCCGCCAAGGTTCCAAAAGTTCCCGGTGCCTTGGGTGCCAGACCCGATCCAAAACCAAATGCCAACAAGTGAACAGGGTTTTTAATCAGCATTTGAAACGTAGGCTTAGGACTATCCAAAATGCTTGTAACCTGTTTGCTCAGACACATAAACGTCGCCAGACTTGAGACAGGTGACACCACTGCCACTCACAATCTCGCCGACCTCGGTCGCATCAATTTCCCCAAGCGCAATCAATGCATTAACAGTATCAATATTTCTGGGGGACACGGTGAAACAAAGCTGATAATCATCCCCTCCCGCCAAAGCCCAATCGTAAATGGGACATTCGGACTCATAACGCGAAAGCTCGCTAGAAACAGGCAGAGACTCAAGGTTAATTACTGCCCCTACCAGGCTTTCTTCGCAAATGTGCTGTAGATCAGCCACTAAACCGTCTGAAATATCCAGTGCGGCAGAGGCTAAACCCTGCAATCGCTGACCGGCTTTCAAACACGGCTCCGGGCGATAGAACTTATTCGAAAAGTATGTCATATCCTCTTCGTGAACGGAGAACTTTTGTCTCAGTGCCGCCAGCGACGCAGCACCATCGCCGAGCACCCCGGTGACAAATATTTTGTCGCCGGGCGCCGCCTCACTACGCAGTAGCGCTTTACCGGGTGCAATCGCACCATGAACCTGGATCGTAATGGTTAAGGGGCCACGAGTGGTATCACCACCCACTAAAACACACTCAAAGTGATTGGCTGCCGCAAATAGACCTTCACTAAAACTTTCCAGCCAAGGTTCGTCGGCGTCGGGCAAACTCAAGCCCAGGGTAAACCATAGTGGTTGCGCACCCATCGCGGCGAGATCACTTAAATTGACCCGCAACGCTCGCTCTGCAATCAAAGCAGGGTCTGCATTGGCGGGAAAGTGAACATCTGCAATTAGCGCATCCATGGAAACTGCCAGATGCATGCCTTCTGGCACTTGCAACAGCGCACAGTCATCACCAATGCCCTGCACAACACCATCACCTCCAGGTTGTTTGTGGAAGTATTGCTGAATGAGTTCGAACTCGCCGATAGCCATGGCTCAGGATTTTCTTCCGGACTGCACTTCAATCGCCCTGAGAGTCGCCGCTGTGCGATCCAACACACCGTTGATAAATTTGTGGCTGTCTGTTGCCCCAAATTTTTTCGCCAGCGCAACCGCCTCGTTGATAACGACCTTATAAGGAACGTCCAAACGATTTTTTAATTCGTAGGTCGACATACGTAACAGTGATTCGGTAACCGGGTCCAGTTCTTTTAACGCCCGATCTTGAAGGTGGGGTTCAAAGCACTCCTCCAGTTCACCCAACATTTTGGGGGCTTCGTGCAGAAGCTCACGGAAGTATTCAACATCAACATTTTTCATATCGTTGTCGGTGCAAAATTCAGCATCAATGTCGATGAGAGAAGAACCGGCCATTTGCCACTGATACAAAGCCTGCATAGCGTAGTGGCGAGCCTTGCGGCGAGCGGCGGGTGTAGCGGTATTAGCCATGAGAATTTATACCTTGCCCAACAATGAAACCATTTCGAGAGCGGTTTTGGTCGCCTCTTCACCTTTATTACCCGCCTTGGTGCCTGAACGCTCAATGGCCTGCTCGATGGAGTCTACCGTGAGCACACCAAAGGTGACCGGCACACCTTCATTCATGGAAACCTGCGCCAAGCCTTTTGTGCATTCGCCCGAGACGTACTCAAAGTGGGGAGTACCTCCGCGAATTACGGCACCGAGTGCGATAATCGCATCAAATTCTTTTTTCTGTGCGATTTTTTGCGCAACCAAAGGAAACTCAAAGGCACCCGGGGCATAATAAATCGTGACATTTTCATCACTCACGCCGTGACGCTTTAATGTATCCAGGGCCGCATCCTTCAAACTTTCAACCACAAAACTGTTCCAGCGGCTAACAATCAGGGCGTATTTTCCATTACAGGCGGTGAAGTCGCCTTCAACAATTTTCACTGTGCTCATAATTTTTCTCTAAACCAAATGTTGTAGATAATCTTTCTAATGTTTAATTACAGGTAATATGCTCAACCACTTCCAGGTCAAAACCAGAAATTGCACTGAAGCGCAGAGGTGCCGACATCAGTTTCATTTTCCGAACACCGAGATCTTGCAATATTTGCGATCCGGTCCCCACTTGTTTGTATACCACATCCTGACTGGGACGGAACTGCTTACCCGACAACATCCAGTCGATACTTTCTTCAATTTCAGCGGTTGTCTCGCTGCGACAAATCAGTACCACCACGCCTTTGCCCTCGGCCTCGACACACTTTAGCGCCTCGTGAAAGTTCCACGATTTATATTCACTGGCGCTGTTGCGCTGGATCGTCAACAGGTCTCTTGCCGTGTTCATGACATGCACCCGAACCAATGTCGGGTCTTCAGGGGTCACCTCGCCTTTCATCAACACAAAGTGCAAGTCGCCACGGGCAATATCGCGGTAGGTTTTCAAATTAAAATGCCCAAACAAAGTATCGACCTTGCGAGTATTGATGCATTCAACCGTTTTTTCTTTCACACTGCGATAATGAATCAAGTCGGCGATTGTGCCAATTTTGATATCGTGCTCTCTGGCAAAATTTTCCAGGTCTGCACGACGCGACATGGTCCCGTCTTCGTTCATGATTTCAACGATAACAGATGCAGGTTCAAAACCCGCCAAACGAGCCAGGTCACAACCCGCCTCAGTATGCCCTGCCCGACTCATTACACCCCCAGGCTGGGCCATCAAAGGGAATATGTGGCCAGGCTGAACAATATCGGTGGCGACCGCATCCCGGGCAACCGCCGCTCGAACAGTGCGCGCTCTATCGGCTGCACTAATGCCGGTCGTGACACCTTCAGCCGCCTCGATCGAAACGGTGAAGTTGGTGGAGTGCTGGGCCTGGTTATCACTGACCATCAGCGGTAAATCCAATTGACGGCACCGATCTTCAGCCAAAGTTAAACAGATTAAACCGCGCGCATGGGTCGCCATAAAATTGATGTCTTCAGGCCGCACCTGTTCGGCGGCCATAATCAGGTCGCCTTCATTCTCACGGTCTTCGTCATCCATCAAGATAACCATTTTGCCTTGACGAATATCGTCAATAAGCGATTCAATGCTGTTTAAATCCATGGAATTCTCTTTGCCTGTTAACCTTTATTAAAACCGTGCTCTGCCAAAAATGCAGAGGTGATGCCCCCTTGGGACTCAGCCGCTTTGTCACCTAATAGTAGACGCTCTAAATAACGAGCGATGACATCTACTTCTAAATTGACCAATGTTCCTGCTTTATAGGTCCCAAATACCGTTTTTTCAATGGTGTGGGGCACAATATTCAGCTCAAAATCGGTCCCGTTGACGGCATTCACCGTGAGGCTGGTGCCATCAACGGTAATTGAGCCCTTGTGGGCGATATATTTGGCGAGTTCTTTCGGCGCACGCAGTGTAAAACGCTCGGATCTCGCGTCTGGCTGTCGACTAATCACCTCTCCTACCCCGTCGACATGACCGCTGACAATGTGACCGCCCAGGCGAGTCTCGGGTGTCAGGGCTTTTTCCAGATTAACAGCGTCGCCTATTTTCCACTGATTTACAGTTGTATAGTTGATGGTTTCTACTGACACATCCGCCCAATACCCATCTCCGGGCAGGTCTACAACCGTTAAACAAACCCCATTTGTGGCAATGGAATCTCCCAATTGCACGTCTCCCAGATCAAGGGTCTGGGTCTTAATCCGCACCCGGAGGTCGCCGCCTTTGGGCTCGGTGGCAACAATTTGGCCCACGGCCTCAATAATTCCTGTAAACATCGTTTTACCTTATGGATTTTGACCCAGTTAAGTGCCGGGGCAAGTATCGGCTGTTTCAGCCATCAAAGTCTGGACGGGCGGTGATCCGCCAATCTTGACCTACCGCCCGTACATCGGTGATAAATAAAGGCAATTGCGCCGCCATCGACTGAAGGGGTAACTCGAACAAGGGTCGGGCCTCACTACCCATCAATTTGGGCGCCATATAGACAATGAGTTCATCCAGAAGGCCTTTGCGCAAAAAGCTGCCCGCAACGGTTGCGCCAGCTTCAACCAATACCTCGTTACATTGGCGCCGAGCCAGTTCCTGTAACAGCTTCCGAAGATCAATACGCCCGTCTGCGCCTGGCAAAGACAGCAACTCAACATGATCAGGCCAACTGTCAGCCGGTAGAGCCCCTGTTTGTGCATGCACCAACAAAATGGGTGAGTGAGCGCTCATTAACTCACAACTAGTGGTCAACCTTAATGTTGAATCCAGTATCACCCGCAATGGCTGTTTTTCAGCTGCACTCTCCGGATTGTCTATGTTCAATTCCGCTGGCCTGACAGTTAATGCGGCATTGTCGCTTAACACGGTATTCACGCCGCTAACAATGGCGCAGGATCGAGCTCTTAAGCGCTGTACATCCGCACGGGCCTGAGGCGCGGTAATCCATTTACTCTCACCGCTTGCCATGGCTGTGCGACCATCGAGACTCATCGCCGACTTCACCCGAACAAACGGCAGCTGCCTTTCCATTCGGCGTGTAAAACCCGGATTCAGGGCCCTGCATTCCTCTTCCATGACAGGTCCGTCTACCTGAAGCCCAGCCTCGCGCAATTTCATCAAACCCATTCCTCCCACCTCGGGATTGGGATCTTCCATGCCAAAAACAACCCGCCTGATGCCCGCTTTAATGAGAGCATCACAGCACGGGCCGGTTTTTCCGGTGTGGCTACAGGGCTCTAAACTGACATAGGCCGTGGCTCCCTTGGCGTGTTCGCCAGCCACAGACAGGGCATTGACCTCGGCATGGGGCTGCCCAGCCACTTCGTGCCAGCCTTCACCTATCACCTGATCAGCCAATACCACAACACAACCCACCCGCGGGTTAGGCATGGTGGTATACATTCCCTTCTCTGCCAGCCTCAGCGCACGCGCCATGTAGGCGAAGTCCTTGTCATCAAGCGGCATGCTCTCTAAACCTCTGTTTTGCTGTCAGGTTGCTGCTCAAGGCGATCAATTTCCCGCCTGAATTCATTGAGGTCCTGGAAGCGTCGGTAGACAGAGGCAAAACGAACATAGGCCACTTCATCAAGCTGCTGTAGCTGCTCCATAACCTTCTCACCAACGATCAGTGCCTTTATTTCCCGCTCGCCCGTCGCTTGCAAGTTGTGTTTAACCTGATTAATCGCCGCTTCAATTGACTCGGTGCTCACAGGACGCTTTTCAAGGGCCCGCAGAAACCCCGATCGCAGCTTACTTTCATCAAAAGGCTCGCGGGTGCCGTCCTGTTTGATAATTCTAGGCATGAGCAATTCCGCAGTTTCATAACTGGTGAACCGATCGTGGCAGGACAAACACTCCCTGCGCCGGCGCACCTGGCTGCCTTCTGCAACCAGCCGAGAGTCGATAACTTTTGTATCATCCGCACTACAAAATGGGCAATGCATCGCGCTAGAACTCACTATTTTTAGTTGAATTGGCGCGCATCTTATCACAAAAGGCGGACAGGGCGGCGCCTATCCACTAGCCCACAAGCCCAACTAAAAAACAGGCAAAAAAAAACCACCCAGACGGGTGGTTTCTCGGTCGTGGAAGCCCTTACTTATAAACGGGGAATCGACCACATATCTCAAGCACCTTGGCCTTCACCTCTGCAATGACAGCATCGGCGTTGCCCTTCTCAAGTGACTCGAGCACATCACACATCCAGTTTGTGAGCTGAACGGTTTCCGCCTCTCCAAACCCTCGGGTGGTGATGGCAGGCGTACCTACACGCAGACCAGAGGTAACAAAAGGTGAGCGCGGATCGTTTGGCACAGAGTTTTTGTTCACGGTGATATTGGCCGAGCCCAACGCGGCATCAGCGTCTTTACCGGTGTATTCTTTACCGATCAGGTCAACCAACATCAAGTGATTCTCAGTACCGCCAGAGACAATGTTGATTCCACGCTCAATAAAGGTGGTCGCCATGGCTTTTGCATTAACAACAACTTGTTTTTGGTAGGCCTTGTATTCGTCACTCATGGCCTCTTTGAACGAAACAGCCTTGGCGGCTATGACGTGCATCAATGGACCACCCTGACCTCCAGGGAAAACGGCAGAGTTCAGTTTCTTCTCAATTGCTTCGTTAGCACGCGCCAGAATAATACCCCCGCGCGGGCCCCGCAAAGTTTTGTGTGTGGTCGACGTTGTTACGTCTGCAATGGCAACAGGGCTCGGGTAAACACCCGCAGCTACCAAGCCGGCAACGTGGGCCATATCAACCATCAAGTAAGCGCCAACTTTGTCGGCGATATCGCGAAAGCGCTGCCAGTCCATGATCTGGGAATAAGCGGAGAAACCCGCCACAATCATTTTTGGTTTATGTTCCAGGGCCAAACGCTCAACTTCTTCATAGTCGACCTCTCCGGTCTGGTCACTGAGGCCGTATTGCACAGCGTTGTAGACCTTACCTGAGAAATTAACGCTGGCGCCGTGAGTTAGATGGCCACCGTGGGCCAGGCTCATGCCCAGCACAGTATCACCGGGCTCACACAAGGCGGCATAAACCGCGGTGTTGGCCTGAGAGCCCGAGTGAGGCTGAACATTGACATAATCCGCACCAAAGAGCTCTTTGGCGCGCGCTATGGCCAGGTCTTCTGCAACATCCACATATTCACAACCACCGTAGTAGCGCTTGCCGGGATAACCTTCCGCGTATTTATTGGTTAAGCCGCTGCCTTGCGCGGCCATTACCATTGGACTGGTATAGTTTTCCGACGCAATCAGTTCGATATGCTCTTCCTGACGGCGTTCTTCGTTTTGGATAGAGGCCCATAATTCGGGGTCAAAAGACTCAATAGTTTGGTTTTTGTCAAACATGTAGTTGCCCTAGCAAGCGTGGATGAAAATTCGGGAGCGCGGATTATAACCTATTTGAGGCCTGAGGCATCCGGTAAGTGGGAGTTTCTCATAATGGAATGATGTTTCCAATAGGAAACACCGTTCTATTACTTTTTACCTTGCTGAAACCAACGACTGCCCTGCTCGCAAGACCGATGACAGAATACCTAGGCGCGCTTGTACATCTGTATAACCGATGAGAAGTCTTTGGACCCTTTATCCGTTTCGCCGCTGTGTTTATGCAAATTAAATAAACTGCGTGCAGCGGCTCCCATTGGCGTGGCTGACTGACTCGCCAGTGCCGCCTCCTGAGCCAAACCTAAATCTTTAAGCATTAAGTCCACCATAAACCCACCTTCATAATTCCGGCTGGCAGGTGCTCCCTCCATCACTCCGGGATAGGGGTTATATTTTTCCAGAGACCAATTACAACCAGAACTTTTCAACATGATGTCTGACAGGATTTTGGGGTCCAGGCCATTGTCGACACCCAGCTGCAGAGCCTCCGCAGTACCCGACATGTGCACAGCCAGAAGCATGTTATTGCAGATCTTGGCGATTTGACCCGCCCCTGCCTCGCCTGCGAGGAAGATATTACTGCCCATAGCAGACAGGACGGGTTGTGCGGCGTCAAAAGCCGACTGCTCGCCACCACACATAAAGGCCAGGGTTCCCGCTGCCGCAGCGGCAATGCCACCCGAAACCGGTGCATCGATCACTCTAATACCGGAAGCCGCAGCGGCTTCAGATAAACGTTTTGAACTCGCCGCTGCAACTGTCGAGCAGTCGATCACGAGGGCGTCTGTGGGCATGCTCTTTAACAGCGGCTCAGCCCCGTCAATAAATACAGCCTCGACAATACTTCCATTGGGCAGCATGCTAACAACATAGTCCGCATTTTTAACCGCCTCATTGGCCGAGGTATAAACCGTGCAACCTTGTTGCTCTGCGGCGGCCAATGCCTCTTTTGATAAATCAAAGGCGTGAACGTCAAACCCAGCCTTAACCAGGTTGGGCGCCATGCCCCCACCCATGTTACCCAGACCGATAAACGCAACGATTTCTTTAGTATTCATACTGTTTTTGTTCCCAAGTGTTAGGAGTAAAAATCAAAGATCTTGAAGTGGGTGCTCACCGGCAGGCCAGGGCGGGACAAAAAATGCAGCCACCTCTTCGCCGCTCACCTCTGCCACTGTTGCAGGGGTCCACTGAGGGTTGCGATCCTTGTCGATCAACAGGGCGCGCACGCCCTCCTTAAAATGTCCTCTGCGTGTACAGTTTGCCGCCATGACCAATTCCATTCTAAAGATGTCTGCCAACGACAAATGTTTGCCTCGCCTCATCTGCTCATGTACTAGATAGGGAGTAACGGGGCAGCCGTTGCGTAAACCCTTGGCTGCTCGGCTCAACCAAACGTCATCTCCCTGATAAGCGGTGATTCTTTCCACCAGCTCAGGCGTACTATCGGCATCGCAAATATCATTGATCCACGCAAGGTGTGACTGCACTTGGCCCTCGACTAAGCTGGCCGTAGATTGTTGTTCACACAGACGCAATATCTGGCTGACAATACTATTGGCGGTGCCACTTTCCCAGTCGGCCTCTACAAGCGCATCGAGTACTGATTGTTTTTTACCGTGTTCAACAAAACGATCCGCCAAGCCCACAAAGAGCGCATCAGCCGCATTAATAGAGGCTCCGGTCAGACCTAAAAACAATCCTGTTTTGCCCGGCGCATGATTCAGAAAATACGTTCCACCCACATCCGGGAATAAACCAATGGTCACTTCGGGCATCGCCATGCGGGTGCTCTCTGTCACCACCCGGTGACTGGCCCCACTCATCAAACCTATGCCGCCTCCCATCACGATGCCGTTACCCCAAATGATCAAGGGTTTGCTATAGGAGTGGATATGGAAATCCAATCGATACTCGCGAGAAAAAAAGTCTTGTGTTGAGGTGTCACTCAAACTTTCTCCATAGGCCGCAGAGGTTCGGTGCATTGCAACAACATCACCGCCGGCGCAAAACGCTTTGTCGCCAGCGCCCTGTAGAAAAACGCAGGCGATACTTGAATCCCGCTCCCAGAGATCGAGCTGAGCTTGCAACAAGTCAACCATTTCCAGGGTTAAAGAATTTAGCGACTTTTCTGCATTGAGCGTAGCCAAACCGATTTTTTTATCTGCAACGGATGGCAACTCTTCAAATAAAACAGCAATATCTTTCGACACTCGAACCGCTCCTTATTAAGCATTTTTCCATTCGGGTTTACGCTTTTCCAAAAAGGCATTAACGCCCTCTTTCTGATCCTGCGTATCCCAAAGTTTGACAAACATTTCCCGCTCAAGCGTAAAGCCACTACTCAGAGGGCGCTCACGAGCAGACATGGAAAGCTGTTTACAAAAGCGAACGGAAGTTGGTGACTGACCTTCAACTTTAGCGGCAAGCTCAAGGGCCTTTTCCAAGGCCTTACCCGTAGGGACCACTTCCTGAACCAAGCCAATCTGCTCCGCCTTTGGGGCTTTGATTCGCTCGCCAAGCAAAATCATTCGCTTGGCCCAACCTTCGCCAATCAACCACGGCAATTGCTGAGTGCCAAGACCACCCGGCAGCAGGCCAACCGTACATTCAGGCAGGGCCATTTGCGCCTGCTCTTCAGCAATTCTGATGTCGCAAGACAGAGCAGTTTCCAATCCGCCGCCCATTGCAAAACCGGTTATGGCCGCTATTGAAACGCCCTCGTATTGACTCAGCGCTTCAAACGCCGAACCAAAGGCATTAATAAATTCAAATGCCTGAGCTTTGTCATCGTGATTAAAACGAGACAGGTCAGCCCCCGCACTAAAAAACTTTTCGCTCTCACTGGCGATAATTAGCGCGTAGTTTTCTTTATCGGTGTTCAGCTCTTCCACCAACTCCTTTAGCGCGTTTAAACTCTCGGGCGTCCAGGTATTTGCAGGTGGGTTATTCAGGGTAATAATGGCCGTATGGCCGCGTTTTTCCAGTTTTAACAGCTCACTCATCGCAGTATCTCCGTTGCGCCTTCTTCAAGTATTCTACGCGCAATAATCACACGCATAATTTCGTTGGTTCCCTCGAGAATCTGGTGCACTCGGGCATCGCGCAGCAAGCGCTCGAGGGGGTACTCTCTAATATATCCGTAGCCCCCATGTAATTGCAGGGCCTCATTGCACACTTCAAAACCAAGATCCGTTGCCAGCTGTTTCGCCATGGCGCAGTAGGTTGTTTTGTCGGGGTCATTTTGATCAAGTTTGAAGGCCGCCAGGCGCACCATCTGTCGTGCCGCCACGAGTTTGGTGGCCATATCTGCCAATTTAAATTGTAATGCCTGAAAGCTGGACAGGGTTTTGCCGAACTGTTTGCGCTCCAGCATATAAGCCTGTGCAGCATTGAGAGCGGCCTGTGCGGCACCCAGCGAACAGGTCGCGATATTGATTCTGCCGCCGTCAAGGCCACGCATGGCAATCTTGAATCCTTCGCCCTCCGCACCCAATCTGTTAACAACAGGGACTCGCACATTTTCAAAAGTAATTGTGCGGGTCGGCTGACTGTTCCAACCCATTTTAATTTCTTTTTTCCCGTAGTGAATGCCATCAGCGTCGGCGGGAATGGCAATCGCACTAATGCCTCGGGCACCCTCTTCTTTAGAACCTGTTCGAGTCATCACCACGAGGATATCAGTTGCACCGGCCCCAGAAATAAACGCCTTGCTGCCATCAATAATGTAAAAATCACCGTCGCGTTTAGCGGTGGTCATCAGTGAGGCAGCATCACTGCCCGCACCGGGTTCGGTCAAACAATAAGAAGCAAGTTTTTCACCGCTAGTCAGAGCACCACACCACTCCTGTTTAAGTGATTCTTGCCCCCACAAAGCAATCATCCAGGTCGCCATGTTATGAATAGTGATAAAGGCCGCCGTTGAAGGGCAAGCCGCGGCCAACTCCTCAACAATCACCATGGTATCGGTACGGGACAAACCCATGCCGCCACTGTCTTCGGGGGAGTAAATGCCGCAGAAACCCATAGCGCCAGCAGCGGTCATCAGCTCCCGGGGAAAAATGGCTTGCTCATCCCATTCGGCCGCATGGGGCGCCATTTCACCTTGTGCAAAAGCGCGCGCAGCTTCCTGAAAAGCGAGCTGCTCTTCATTCAAATCAAAATTCATGGTGTCAAAGTCTCGGTAAAGGAACGGTGCGTTAAGCGAAGTTAACGCACCGGGTTTTCATTAGTTCAGTTTATTCATTGCTACCGCAAACAGCTCTTCATCAGGTGGCAGCTGCTTGGTAACGGCCAGGGGTTTAGAAACCCAGGTTTCATTAATCAGGTCACGCCAGGTGATGTTGTTGTTGGTGCTATTCCCACCCCAAGACCCGCAACCCAATGAAAAAGTTTGGCGCATTCCATTCCACAAGTTGCCGCTGTTAGAGGCCGCTTGAGGTTGGTTCACCATCACTCTGGAGGTTTTAGTATTCATTGCAAATTTCAGGATATTGTCATCGTTGTAAGAATAAATTCCGCACGAGTGCCCCTGCCCCTGATAGGCCTGTATTTTGTTGGTCAGGCCAATCGCGTCATCGATGTCATCCACTTTGTAAAACGCCATCACAACAGACAGTTTTTCACCCGAAAAGGGGTGGTCTGCACCGGCGCCGGTTTCGGGCACGATCAGAAAGGTCTTGTCTTCGGGCAGTTCAAATCCTGCCATGCCGGCCAAGGTGCTCGCTGGCTGCGCAACAATACGGGTCGACAGATGGCCGTCTTCCCACATCACAGATTGCAGTTGGCTTTTCTGCTCCGGGCTTACGATATACCCCCCTTCTGCCTGCAGCTTCTCCAGAAGTTCGTCGTGAACTGAGCTGAAGGCCAGCACTGAATTATCGGAGGAGCAGGAGGCCGCGAGGTCAAGTGTCTTTGAGATGCGGATTTTCTCTGCCGCCTCATCTAATTTAGCGGTGTCATCTACCGTTATTACCGCATTTCCAACACCCACGCCCAGTGCAGGCGTACCGCTTGAGTATGCCGCCGTAACCATGGCACCACCACCAGTTGCCAGCACCCGATCACACTGGCTCATAAGCTCAGCGGTTGTCTCCAGTGCGGGAATGTCGATGCTGATCACCAGGTCTGCAGGCGCGCCACAGGCTTCAAGTGCTTCGCGCATATAGTCGCAAATTAATTTGTTGGTTAGTTTTGCTCGTGGGTGGGGCGCAACGATGATGGAATTTCTGCCTTTTACCGCTGAAATCGCCTTGATCACCGGCGTTGCCTCAGGGTTAGTGGTCGGCGATAGTGCGCCAATCACACCAATAGGTTTAGCGATTTTAATCAGGTTGCGCTCTTTGTCTTCTTCAATCACACCAACCGATTTATCACCGATGATGTCAAAAAGGGTCGCCCGGGTTTTGCGGAAGATCTTCAGGTATTTACCTTCGTAGTTCCCAAGCGCCGTCTCTTCTACCGTATGACGGGCAATTTTTTCAGCCACTTCCGGGCGGGCAACCGACCACACCATGGTGGTGATTAATTCGTCGACCTGTTCTTGGGTGTAGTGCTCAATTTGAGCCTGGGCTTTGCGGGAACGCTCAACCAGTGCCTGCACTTCAAGCGCAGCAGCGCTCATTTCTACCGGGGTCTCAAGGCCCATTGTGGTTCTCCTGAATCTTTTCTGTCAGATAAATTGCTGTCCCCGGGCATGGCTGGGGAGAGAGTGAAAAATCGCTGTAAGCCCGCGTAGTATATAACCATACGCAAAGTTTGCAGGGAATTGACGATATTGTTTATATGATGGATTATATTGCGCTGCTCTGGCGATATTCAGCGCAATAGTCTATTTACTAAAAATACAATATTATCAATATGTTATGGAAAAAATTACTTCAAGCTGGCCTCTGCCAGATGACGGAATTCGATTTTTAAGTCCGCCATTAATCATTGAACAGCTCAGCCAGCGAGCCCTCACGCGTGCGCTCTACCCCCTGGCCGTGGGTTACTACCCGCTGGCACAAGGGCACCGAATGCAACGTCAAGTGCAGAGCAATTACCTGCTGATCTATTGCACCGCGGGCAAAGGCACTCTTCAGGTCGAGTCGAAGAACTATCGCATCCGCGCTGGAGACTGCTTTTGCCTGCCCAGGAATACTCCGCACGCCTATAAAGCCGATACAAAAGACCCCTGGACGATTTATTGGCTGCATTTTGATGGCGATGCGGCCGAAGACTTCTATCAACATTTGAAACTCAGTTCGCCAAACTTGAGGATTGGCGTGCAGGCGCGGGTGGTCAGGATATTCGACGCACTGGCGGAATTGCGCCACAGCGGCTATCACCTCGATGAGTTTATTCAGGGTTGTCATCAGCTCCAGGCCCTGTTGAGCTATCTCGCGCTGCTGTCCAGAAAACAAGACCCACAGGGTGGCAAAGGGCTTGACTGGGAACGCTTGCGGGCAAATATGCAGGAACATGTCCATGGCCAGCTCAATCTGGACGCATTGGCTGCAGAGGCAAAATTATCCAAATACCATTTTTCAAAGAAATTTAAGGCGCTCACCGGCCACTCGCCAATTCAATATTTCATCAACATGAAAATGCAGCGCGCATGTTATCTACTGGACAGCAACCCACGCTCTATCAAACAAATTGCAGCTGAAATGGGTTATGAGGACGCCTATTACTTCTCCAGGCTGTTCAAGAAAGTCATCGGCCTGTCACCGCAGCAATACAGGCGAAGCCTGCACCAATAGATTAACAATTTGGCAGGCGCTGGTTTATACTTGCGCCCATCATTTTTTGCCTCTATTACAGGTGACCTGTCCATGGCCCAGTTTGTTTATTCTATGAATCGCGTGGGAAAAATTGTCCCACCCAAACGTGAAATTCTAAAAGATATCTCTCTTTCCTTTTTTCCGGGAGCCAAAATTGGCGTGCTCGGCCTGAACGGCTCTGGTAAATCCACTCTGCTCAGAATCATGGCGGGCGTCGACAAAGACTACAACGGTGAAGCCCGCCCGATGCCAGACATCAAAGTGGGATACCTGCCTCAGGAACCCGTGCTCGACCCGGAAAAAGATGTGCGTGGCAATGTAGAGGATGGCATGCGAGAAGCGGTCGATGCCCTCTCCAAGCTGGACCAGGTGTATGCCGCTTATGCAGAAGAAAATGCCGACTTCGACGCACTCGCCAAACAGCAGGCCCAACTTGAAGACGTGATCGAGACCTGGGATGCCCACAACTTGAATCACACGCTAGAAGTGGCGGCCGATGCGCTGCGTTTACCACCCTGGGACGCCGATGTCACTAAGCTTTCGGGCGGTGAGAAACGTCGTGTTGCCCTGTGTCGACTGCTGTTATCCAGGCCGGATATGCTGCTGCTCGATGAACCAACCAACCACCTGGACGCGGAAAGTGTTCACTGGCTTGAGCAATTTTTAGTCGAATTTGCCGGCACCGTCGTCGCGATTACCCACGATCGTTATTTCCTCGACAATGCGGCTGGCTGGATTCTAGAACTGGACAGGGGGCACGGCATCCCCTACGAAGGTAATTACACAACCTGGCTGGAAACCAAAGAGGCCCGTCTGGCTCAAGAGGCCCGGACCGAACTCTCACACCAAAAAGCCATGAAGGCCGAACTGGAGTGGGTGCGCCAGAACCCTAAAGGGCGTCACGCCAAAAACAAAGCGCGGCTGGCACGTTTCGACGAAATGCAGTCTCAGGAATTTCAAACGCGCAACGAGACCAATGAAATTTACATCCCGCCCGGACAACGCCTTGGCGACAAAGTGATTGAGTTTGAAAATGTTGCCAAGTCCTTTGGCGGCGATCAACTCATCGACAACTTGAGTTTCGCAGTGCCTAAAGGGGCAGTTGTTGGCATCATTGGCGGTAATGGGGCCGGTAAATCCACTCTGTTCAGAATGATTGCGGGCAGCGAACAACCCGACGGCGGCACCATTACCCTCGGCGAAACCGTTGATATCGCCTTTGTTGAGCAAAGCCGCGAAGACCTGGATGACAAACAGACCGTGTGGGAGGCTGTGTCAGGCGGACACGATAACTTGCGCATAGGCAACTATGAAGTGAGCTCTCGCTCTTATGTGGGCCGTTTTAACTTCAAAGGCTCTGATCAACAGAAAAGAGTGGGCGATCTGTCCGGTGGTGAGCGCGGGCGACTGCATCTGGCCAACACGCTGAAGCAGGGAGCTAACGTATTATTGCTCGATGAGCCGTCCAATGACCTCGATGTTGAAACACTCAGGGCTCTTGAGGAGGCTATTTTGGCCTTTCCCGGATGTGCCATGATTATTTCCCACGACCGCTGGTTTTTGGACCGCGTTGCAACCCACGTTCTAGCCTATGAAGACGACTCTGAAATCGTCTTTTTTGAGGGTAACTACACGGAGTACCACGAAGACTTCGTTAAACGAAAAGGTGCCAACGCTACTCCACAGCGGAAAAAGTACAAACGCTTGAAAGCTTGATACTGCGCCCATCACAAAGCTCTCCGGCAGTCCTTACCGGAGAGCTTGCAAACTACGAGCCCCGCTAGCACGAATGCCCTTCAGCACCTACAATTCATAGACAGCGACCTACAAACCCGGATGTAGAAATGAAAGATAAACATGGGGATAAACGCCGATTTCAACGTGTCTCCTTCCACGCAACAACCGTATTGTGCGTGGGCGCAACCCGCCATGAAGTCACCCTGGTGGACCTGTCACTCAATGGATTATTAGTTGAGGTGAATAGCGACATTGACCTTCAGTCGGCGCAAACCATTCAGGCCGAAATCAAGCTGGAAGGCGACGCATTGATTAGCATGGATGTTAGCCTCAGCCACAAACAAGGTACGCAATTCGGCCTTAAATGTGAGATGATCGATGTTGACAGCATCAGCCACCTCAGACGCTTGATTGAGCTCAACACTGGCGATGCGCAAGCTGCCGAAAGAGAACTTTCGGAGTTGGCAGCTGAACCCTGACTATAAGGATAAGAGTCTTGACGATCAGTACTAAAGACGGCCGCAACCGCCGCTATTTTCCCCGTGTAAGCTACCGCGCCTACGCGAGCCTGATCACTCTGGAGCAAAAGCTGGAGGTCCACATTCTGGACTTATCTTTTAACGGCGCTCTGGCTGCTGTAATCAATAAACATACACTGAAAGCGGGTGACGAACTCGTGCTCACCATCGAAACCGACGAAAATGAACGCATCAAGATGCAAGGTCGGCTCGCCCACCAAAACGCCCACTTTCTGGGAATCGAGTGCCGTGCGACGGGCATCGATAACCAAACTCGCCTGCGAGAGCTACTCGAAAAATACAAAATTGAGGATGGTGAGCGTAGTTTGGACAAAATGATGGATCAACACGAAGAAGACTAAACTCCGTAATCACAGACCTTTCAAGCGCAATATCAGTGATATTCCCCGTTTTCAGCCCAAAAAGACCGTCGTCAGATGGGTAGTTGAGCAGAACCGGTTTCCCTACAATTTCTAAACCAGGCCCGGAGTCACTGAGCCTCTCTAGAAATTCGATAAGGAAATTGACATGTTAATACTCACCCGTCGCTGCGGCGAATCCCTTAAAATTGGCAAGGATATCGATGTCGTGGTGCTTGCCTGTAAAAACTCTCAGGTTCGCATCGGCGTACGAGCGCCCCTCCACGTTGAGGTGCACCGGGAGGAAATCTACGCCCGCATCCAGAAAGACCGAAAAAATAAACACAACACGGGGCCTGAAGAACAGGAACGTTAGAGTGCCTCCAGCGCCTCTGCCAGGGTTTTAACCGCTATCACCTCCATTCCGGCAACCGCACTTTTAGTGGTATTTGCCACGGGTACAATCGCTCGTTTGAAGCCGTGTTTGGCGGCTTCTCGCAAGCGCTCTTGCCCACTGGGTACCGGCCTGATTTCTCCCGATAACCCCACCTCCCCAAAAACCATCAGATCCTGGGGCAGAGGCGAATCCCTATAACTTGAAACAATAGCCAGTAACAAAGCCAGATCAGCACTGGTTTCCAATACTTTAACCCCGCCAACCACGTTCACAAATACATCCTGATCTCCCACCATTATGCCCCCGTGACGGTGCAGAACAGCGAGCAACATATTCAGCCTATTTTGATCTAAACCTACGGCAACCCGGCGAGGATTACCCATATGGCTATCATCAACCAGGGCCTGAATCTCCACCAGCAAGGGCCGGGTGCCCTCCCACATCACCATAACAACAGACCCGGAGGACACTTCGTCCCCTCGCTGCAGAAATATTGCAGAAGGATTACTGACTTCTTTAAGGCCCTGCTCGGTCATTGCAAAGACACCGAGCTCATTGACGGCGCCAAAACGGTTTTTGCTGCCACGCAGCGTGCGAAACCGCGAATCATTTGACCCTTCAAGTAATATTGAACAGTCAATCATATGCTCCAACACCTTGGGGCCCGCAAGACTGCCATCTTTGGTGACATGCCCCACCAAGACCAGGACCGTGCCGGTCTGTTTGGCAAAACGTGTCATGTAAGCAGCACTCTCTCTCACCTGGGAGACAGAACCCGGCGCTGAAGAAATATCGGCCATATGCATTACCTGAATCGAATCCACCACCATCACTTTAGGTTTCATGTTCTGTGCGGCAGCACACAGGGACTCGGCACTGGTTTCACTCAGCATTTTTAAGGCATCCGTAGGCAAACCCAAGCGCTGGGCCCGCATAGCCACCTGTTGCAACGACTCCTCTCCGGTCACATACAGCGCATCCATGCTGGCGGCCAAGTGACACATGGTTTGCAGCAGCAGCGTACTCTTGCCGGCGCCGGGGTTGCCGCCAATTAATATGGCAGAGCCGTGTACCAGTCCGCCCCCTAGTACCCGGTCAAATTCGTTAGCGCCACTGGAAAAGCGCGGCAAATCCTCTAGGTTAACGGTGTCCAAGGTCTGCATTTTCTGCCGGCCCGTAGCGCCGCTATAACCCTGAAACCGGGCATCAACAGCCTGCTTGGGAGAATTGGATAGCTTGAATTCGGTCAGCGTATTCCAGGCGTTACAGTCCTTGCACTGCCCCTGCCAATGGGGGTGATCCGAACCGCAATCGCCACACACATAGGCCGTTTTTTGTTTTGCCACTGCACACCTCTCAAATCTCACACCCT
>ENA-OSET01001892-OSET01001892.1-sediment-metagenome-genome-assembly--contig:-NODE-1892-length-20988-cov-13.472383_pt1 | contig 20988 bp, 13 predicted proteins | sample MGYA00237882_ERZ534229 | MGnify/ENA primary metagenome ERZ534229 (study PRJEB26408, sample SAMN06266212) | sediment metagenome | isolation source: Hudson Canyon methane seep mesocosm | place... | reverse complement strand
ATGCCTGTTTACGCTTTTTAAAAGAAGACCCGTGGGAGCGTTTACGCCAGTTACGTCTTGCCTTACCCAATACACGCCTACAAATGTTATTGCGTGGTCAGAATTTATTAGGCTACCGGCATTATGCTGATGATGTAGTGAATGCCTTTATCGATAAAAGTGCGGAAAATGGCATCGATGTATTTCGTTTATTCGATGCACTGAATGATGAGCGTAATTTAATCACAGCCGTCAATGCGGTTAAGCGTAATCAGAAGCATGCACAAGGGACGCTATGTTATACAGTCAGCCCCGTACATACTTTAGATAGCTTTGTTGAACTGGCTGTTAAGCTGGAAGATATGGGCTGTGACAGTCTTGCCATTAAAGATATGGCGGGCTTATTAACACCAGCGGTGGCAGGAGAATTAGTTTCTCGTTTAAAACAGCGTATTGATTTGCCTTTATTTCTACACTCTCATGCGACCTCAGGCATGGCCGCTATGTGCCAACTTAAAGCAGTTGAAGCAGGTTGTCAGCATATTGATACCGCGATTTCCAGTTTTGCGGGTGGTACCAGTCATGTACCGACTGAAACCATGGCGGTTGCTTTGCGTGATGCGGGTTATGAGGTCGGTTTAGATATGCCCTTATTAAAAGAGATTGCTGATTATTTTAAAGAAGTGCGTAAAAAGTATCATCAGTATGAAAGTGCTTATTCGGGTGTGGATACTGACGTATTGCTGAGTCAGGTGCCTGGCGGCATGATGTCTAATCTCGCTAATCAATTAAAAGAGCAAGGGGCATTAGAACGTATTGATGAAGTGTTTGCTGAAATTCCTAGAGTACGCAAAGACTTAGGCTTTCCGCCGCTGGTGACACCAACCTCACAAATTGTCGGTACGCAAGCCGTGTTAAATGTGATGTCAGGGGAGCGTTATAAAACGATTACTAACGAAGTGAAACGCTATTTGCAAGGCGGTTACGGTCGTGCACCAGGTGAAGTTGATGCAAGCTTACGCGGTCAAGCGATAGGTAAAGAATTTGTCATTGAGCAACGTCCTGCGGATTTAATTAAAAATGAAATGGTCAGTTTACGTGATGATACAACAGCCTTTGCCAACAGCGAAGAAGATGTGCTGATTTATGCAATGTTCCCAGATATTGGGCAAAGCTTTTTAGAAGAGCGTGAGCAAGGCACATTACAGCCCGAAATATTACAAGCTATCGGTGAAAATACAATAGCGGAAAAGGTGTCTTTAGCCACAGAATTTAATATTAGCTTACACGGTGAAACCTATAATATTCAAATGACGGGTGCTGGCCCCCATGAACAACATCAGCGTCATGTGTATTTAACGGTTGATGGTATCCCTGAAGAAGTAGTAATACAGCAGCTCAATGAATATACCGATGCACAACAAGATGGCAGTAGGCCGATTAGCCGAGATGCAGGCGACATTAGTACCTCAATGCCGGGTAATGTTGTTGATGTTTTAGTAAAAGAAGCTGATGAAGTGGCAGTAGGTGATACTTTATTTGTTATCGAAGCCATGAAAATGGAAACTGAGATTAAAGCACACGTTGCAGGTCATATTACAGCCGTGCATATTAAAAAAGGTGACCGAGTGGCACCAGGTGAAGCACTGATACAAATAGATATTTAACCGCTAAACCCAATCCACTTAGAGATATGTCGTTTTTAAAAGTGCGATATTGGGACGTAGGCTTTAGCCTACTATTTTAAATAGGTAGACTAAAGTCTACGCCCCATACATAAAATTTTAGGAAATCCAATATGAAAACATTAACTAAAGAAATACAAACAGCCATTACACCCGCGATGGCATTAGAATTGTTACAAGATGGCAATAAACGTTTTATTAATAATCTTAAAGTTAATCGTAACTTACTACAGCAGGCGAATGAAACCTCAGAAGGTCAACACCCTTTTGCGGTTATTTTGAGTTGTATTGATTCACGCACCTCGGTGGAATTAATTTTTGATCAGGGCTTAGGCGATGTGTTTAGCGTGCGTATTGCGGGTAATATTATTAATGAAGATATTTTAGGCAGTATGGAATTTGGCTGTAAGGTCGCAGGTGCTAAAATTATTGTGGTGTTAGGTCATAGCCAATGTGGTGCAGTCAAAGGTGCTTGTGACCATGTGGAAATGGGTAACTTAACCGCGTTATTAAGTAAAATTCAGCCTGCGGTGTATGATGAAAAAAGTGTCACTGAAAATCGAAATTCAAATAATAATGACTTCGTGGAAAAAGTGGCAACCATTAATGTTAAACGAACTGTACAGGCAATTTTAGAACGCAGTCCTATTTTAAAAGAAATGGTTGCAACAGGAGAATGCGGTATTGTCGGCGGCTATCATAATATTGCGACCGGTGAAGTGTGTTTTTATCCAGAAACTTCAGCATAAGCCTAAAAATCGGCTGACTTAATATTGTTCCAACATATTATAATAACCAATAATCAGCATTTTTCTAATGGAATTTTAATATTATGAATCTAAAAGCCGTTGGCTTTATATTTTTGGGCTTACTATTAGCGTCTTTTCCGGTTTTAAGCAGTGAATTATCGACTAAACCACTGGATTTAACCTCACATTTCTCAGGTTATTTAGTATTGTTTATTTTTACAGTCGCTTATTTACTGGTGATTTTTGAAGAACAATTACATTTACATAAATCCAAGCCCGTGTTATTTGCTGCTGGCATTATTTGGGCAATTATTGCCTATATATATAAAACCCATGATTTAGGGCTGGTTGTAGAAGCCGCTTTACGGCATAATTTTCTTGAATATTCTGAACTATTCTTTTTTCTACTTGTCGCAATGACCTATATTAGTGCAATGGTCGAGCGTGGGATATTTGATGCACTTCATCATTGGTTAGTGACCCGTCATTTTAATTATCGGCAGTTATTTTGGATTACGGGCATTTTAGCGTTTTTAATTTCACCGGTAGCGGATAATTTAACGACCGCGTTGATTATGTGTACCGTCGTGCTAACCATTGGTAGTTCTCGTCCAGACTTTATTTCAATCGCCTGCGTTAATATTGTCGTTGCTGCGAATGCAGGTGGAGCCTTTAGTCCCTTTGGCGATATTACCACTTTAATGATTTGGCAAAAAGGCATTTTAGATTTTGCCACCTTCTTTAAATTATTTATTCCATCCTTACTTAATTTTTTAGTCCCTGCAATCGTGATGTCATTTTATGTCACTAAGGAAAAACCTAGCTTACCCAAGGAAGCCGCAAGTAAAATTAAACACGGTGGTTTAGTCATTGTCGGTTTATTTTTAGCCACCATTATCACGTCCATTTTCTTTCACCAATTTTTACATTTACCGCCTGCATTTGGAATGCTAATGGGTTTAGGCTATTTAAAATTCTTTGGTTATTACTTACGCACTAAATTTAGACGTAAATTTACCAATTTTGATCAAATTCCTGGCTCTGAAAGTTCAGGTAATGCCTTTGATGTGTTTAGTCATATTGCTAAATCAGAGTGGGATACCTTGTTTTTCTTTTACGGTATTATTATGTCGGTAGGCGGCTTAGGATTTATGGGCTATTTAAGCTTAGTCTCAGAATTTATGTACGGTGAATTAGGGGCAACCACCGCAAATATTTTAGTGGGTATCATGTCAGCAATTATTGATAATATTCCGGTGATGTTTGCAGTATTGACCATGAATCCTGATATGTCAGAACTACAATGGTTACTGGTTACATTGACAGCAGGCACAGGCGGCAGCTTGCTTTCGATTGGTTCAGCAGCGGGCGTTGCTTTAATGGGGCAGGCAAAAGGCTTCTATAATTTCGGCAGCCATTTAAAATGGACCCCTGTTATTGCTTTGGGCTATTTTGTGAGCATTACTGTGCATTTATGGATTAACTAAAATTAAGGGTAACACTCAACTATTTGAATTTAACGATACCAAAATTATCAACAACATAAATAAAATAAACGACACGCTTTTCCAAAAAATAACCGGATTCCTTTCTATTAATGGCGGGCGAGTTTTATTTAAAAAAGTTTTATTAGGATGACGTAAATCATACATAAACTCGGATATTTCTTGATAACGTTTAAGCGGTTCCGGATGCAATGCTTTTTTAAGCGTTTCATCCACCCACAGGGGCAATTCATACTCCTCAGCAATAACAAGATAATTTAATTTCTTTTGCATCGCTTTGGTAGAGGTTTTTGCAACCTGCGTACCATAAGGCCATTTACCCGTCAGCATTTGATAAATAATAACCGCCAAGGAAAATAAATCAGATCGTGAACTACCTACATCACCTAACATATACTCAGGAGCTGTATATTGTGCCGTACCTAAAAGATTAGCATGTTCAATCGGTCGATTAATTTCTTCAATGCCGGCAACTTTTGTTGCCCCAAAATCAATAATTTTAATCGTCCCCAGACTATCAATCATAATATTTTCAGGTCTTAAATCTTGGTGTAACATTTCCAAACGATGAAAAGCACGTAAGCCTTTGGCTATTTGTTCAGCAATACCACGAACAATTTCTAAACTCGGCTTAGGATTATCAATCATCCACTGGGTTAAAGTCTGTCCTTCAATAAACTCCATAATGATATATAAAAAATGACGTTTACGCGTTTGTATACAAGGTTTTAATACATGAGGACTATTCAAACGCCGAGCAATCCACTCCTCCATTAAAAAACGCTCTAAATACGCGGCATCACCCTGTAAATCAATTGAGGGCGTCTTAATGACAATTTTTTGTTCCGTATCAATATCAACCGCTAAATAAACATGACTACGACTACTGCCATGCAATTTTCTAATAATTTTATAACCATCAAAAATAGCTCTAGCGTCTAATATCGGTGGAAAAGGTAATTCGGTTAATTGCTGGTAAGCCTCATCCGCATCTTGATCGGGTAAATCATCAACTTTTAGAATCTGTATGGTTAAATTATCATCACTTTGTTCTGCATACGCGTGTTCAACAATCAATTTTGCCGCACAATCTAAATCATCAGCATGCTCATAAACAGTATTCACTATAAAATCAGCCGCTACAAACTCATAAATACCATCGGTTGTCAGAATAAAAACATCCTCTTTTTCAACTGATAAGGTTTTATAATCTAATTCAAGCCGTTCATGCATGCCCATTGCACGACTCAAATAACTTTTATCATCTGATACCCATAAACGATGATCTTTGGTTAATTGCTCTAAATTTTTGCCACGCAAACGATAAATACGCGTATCACCTAAATGAAAAATATGCGCGGTATTCGATTTAAGAATCATCGCACTCAAGGTACAAACATAGCCACGATCTTTGTCGAAGCGATACTGCCCTTGCTGCGTTTGTGAATACAACCATGAATTAGTCGCACTCAGCACTTGATGAGCAGACTTTTTAACTGACCACGCTTCAGAAGTACAAAAATAGTCTTGTAAAAAACCGGTAATAGTCGCCTGACTCGCTACTTGCCCTACGGCACTACTACTAATGCCATCAGCCAATGCAATGGCAATGCCTTTGGTGGTTAATAAAGGCTCTTCCTCTATGGTAACGCCGTGAAAATCTTGATTGATTTTCTTGCGACCTTTATCTGAATATTGTCCAACTGATACCGCTAATTTATTTGCTGTCATAAAAAAACCTCTGCCTTATATTTCAAAGTACAGAGGTCTCCTGTTATTTATTGGCTAAATTTTATTTTAAATTACGTTCAGGACTCATTCTGACATGCGTGTAATATAGCGGTAGACCTACAAACACAAAGCCACCAACCATATTACCCAATGCCGTTGGAATTTCATTCCACATTAAATAATCCATCACTGTAAAGTCACCGCCCATAATCATTGAGAAAGGGAATAAAAACATATTTACAATTGAATGTTCGAAACCCATAAAGAAAAACAGCATAATAGGCATCCACATCGCCATCATTTTTCCAGTGGCAGAGGTCGAAATCATTGCACCAACAACGCCCATTGATACCATCCAATTACACAGCATGCCACGGATAAAAATCGTAAACCAACCACCAACACCATGGACTTTATAACCCAAAGTTCTGGACTCACCAATCGAACCTACTTTAGCCGCAATCGCCCCGCCATCCGTGTTATAGCCCACGGTTAAAATAAACGACATCATAAAGGCAACCGCTAATGCACCGGCAAAATTACCCATAAAGACCAAACCCCAATTACGCAACACTTGATTAATCGTCACACCAGGACGTTTATCTAACCAAGCGAGTGGCACTAAGGTAAACACACCGGTTAATAAATCAAATTTCATCAGATACAGCATAATGAAACCGACAGGAAATAGCACCGCACCCAATAAAGGCGAACCTGTTTTAACGGCAACCGTGATGGCAAAAATAGCCGCGAGGGCTAAAGTAGCACCCGCCATAAACGCACGAATTAAGGTATCTTTGGTGGACATATAAACTTTGGCTTCACCGGCATCAACCATTTTGGTGACAAACTCGGTGGGTTCTAAATAAGACATTATTATTTCTCTTTAACTAATGGATTTTAATCCTTAGTTTAAAGCAAGAAACATTCCAACGAACTCAATCACTAACACGCTGTTAATCACTGATAGCCCATACTTTAGTGTTTATCTGTATTGCAGCTAATCACCATCCACTTATTATCCATCCCTTTATAGCCATAATTTCTTCATCAATGAAGCGTTTAAGTGCAAGACTAAAATTACCCGCACCAAAAATAAGCGGCCACTTAAATCATAAACCTCTGACTATCTGCCAAAGGTTTACTTAATCCATTCTAAACCCAATCCACTTAGGGATACGTAGTTTTTAAAAGTACGATATTGGGGCGTAGGCTTTAGCCTACTATTTTAAAAGGTAGACTAAAGTCTACGCCCCACAAAAAATACGATTTTCAATATGGATGGGGTTTATTTCTAATAGAACTAATTTCTAAACAAAATCAGCTTTGTTATTTAGAAAAAAGAGCTTTAGTCGCTGCTGTTGCTTTAGCCGCTTTATTAGTCCAATCAATCGCTGCTTCAGCATGCTCTACCGCAGACGCATCTTTATTTCTACGATACATCTTAGCCGCTAATTTATGGTGTTTAGCTGCATTTTTATGGTAATTTGCAGCGGTTTCATGTACTGAAGAGCCTCTCAGACGGTGATGTGAAGATTTATCTTTACGCATACCCGTATCGCCCATTTGAGCCTGAGCACTATTAATACTGAATAAAGCAGTTGCTGTAATCGTTGCTAGTAAAATTTTTTTCATATGTATTATCTCTCATTATAAATCATTAATAACAGAGCACACTTGTATTACCAAAAGCTATACTTACTCAACTAACCATTTTTTATAATGGTTTTTAGTTAAATACCAACAAGTGAGCCTAAAAAACAATGCATTGCTTTAGCGTTAAAAAAGGTATGCAACGATGCACAATATAAATTTAATGCTATTTTAAAACAACCCACCACCCGACTATACCATACTTAATAAATGGATAAGCATTTAATAATATGCGACCATTACTTTTTCAAAATTAACGCATTATTCACTCGTGCCTATTTCAGTGCATCTTTTAGGAAAACTCGCACTGTTATAGATAAAATTTCTATATTAAAACCATAAAACAAGCCAAACTTTAAATATTAACCCATTGAAAATAAAGTTTAAATATAAACTGGCATTATTAGTGCTTTATCTTAAATAACTTTAAAATTTAATGGATGACAATTTTATGTCTACTGACTCGCTAAACTTTTTTTCATTTTCAGGGCGTATGAAAATACTGCATACCACCTGGGTTGCCTTTTTTATCTCCTTTGTGGTGTGGTTTAGCCATGCCCCATTAATGCTGGTGATTGCTGATACCTTAGGTATGAGTAAAGCAGAAATTAAAACCGTGTTAATTCTGAACGTGGCACTCACCATCCCCGCTCGAATTATCATTGGTATCTTGGTTGATAAGTTCGGGCCTAAACGCACTTATTCTATATTATTGGCTCTGGGTAGTTTACCCACCTTTATGTTTGCCTTTGCAGACAGCTTTGAACAACTAGCCTTAGCACGATTTTTATCAGGCTTTGTTGGAGCGGGTTTTGTGATTGGGATTCGCATGGTCGGTGAGTGGTTTCCTGCCAAGCAAGTGGGAATTGCTGAAGGTATTTATGGTGGCTGGGGTAACTTTGGTTCCGCTGCTGCTGCAATGAGTTTACCAACACTCGCATTAATGTTTGGTGGACCTGAAGGCTGGCGTTATGCCATTGCATCAACAGGCGTTGTTGCACTTATTTATTCAGTTATTTATTTTTTTAGTGTTACCGATACACCTAAAGGCTCAACTTATTTCAAGCCGAAAAAAGCCGGTGCAATGGAAGTCACCAGTATTTGGGATTTATTCTTTTATATTTTGATGACCATTCCTTTATATGCGACATTAAGCTTATTAACATGGAAATTATCACCCGCTGGCGTCAGTTTATTATCAAACTTTGCCGCAATTTTAATTTATATAGGTATCTGGGTATTATTCTTTTATAACGTGTATAAAATCGTCCACGTAAATGAAGAAAACTTAATGCAACCCATTGATGAAATTCATAAGTATAAATTTAAACAAGTGGCTATTTTAGATTTAGCGTACTTAATTACCTTTGGCTCTGAATTAGCCGTGGTTTCAATGTTACCAATGTTTTTCTACGATACCTTTCACGATTCACAAGGTATCACCGTGATACAAGCCGGTCTTTCTGCATCAGGTTTTGCGTTTATGAATTTAATCGCACGTCCTGGCGGTGGTTATATCAGTGATAAATTTGGACGTAAATTATCACTGTCTATTTTTATTATTGGTTTAGCTATTGGTTATTACTGCTTATCATTAATTACCTCAGACTGGCCACTGTTTGCTGTGATTATTTTAACCATGTGTTGTTCATTTTTCGTACAAGCGGGTGAAGGTGCAGTATTTGCAATGGTTCCTTTAATCAAACGTCGTATGACAGGACAAATTGCAGGTATGGTTGGAGCGTATGGTAATGTGGGGGCGGTCTTATTCTTAACCGTACTTTCTTTTGTTTCCCCTTCTGTTTTCTTTATGACCATTGCGGGCGGTGCATTAATTGTTTTAATCGCGGTACAATTTATCGAAGAACCTCAAGGTCACATGGTTGAAGTGCAAGAAGATGGTTCAGTAGAAATGATTGAATTAGATTAATACAGACTAACTATAAAATAATATCAATCATTTGGGGCGAAGGCTTTAGCCTTCATGTGTAATAAAAAATGAAGGCTAAAGCCTTCGTCCCAAATAACGTTATTTTATGCACACCCTCCTCCTCAGTAATTTAAGATGAAAAAATCCAGTCTAAAAATATCCATCGGTGCTTTTAGCGATAAAGGCATCAAATATCGTAATGAAGACTTCTTAGGAGCTAAAATTCCAGAAGGAGCCGCACTATTGCATAAAGGTATTACCGTTGGTATTGCAGATGGTATGAGCGGCAGTGATGCAGGGCATGAAGCCAGTCATTGTTGTATAGTCAGTTTTTTAAATGATTATTACAGCACCCCTGATTCATGGTCGGTTAAAAAGGCTGGACAAAAAATATTATCCGCGACCAATTCATGGCTGTATAGCCAAGGGCAATTACGCTATGAATCGGCTAAAGGTATGGTCAGTACTTTAAGTTTAATGGTATTTAAATCCACCACCGCTCATATTTTTCATATTGGCGATTCACGTATTTATCGTCTCCGTCATGGTGAATTAGAGCAAATAACCCGTGACCATCGTGTTTGGGTGTCTAAAGAAAAAAACTATCTCAATCGGGCGATGGGTATTGAGCCACGTTTAGAAGTCGATTATAAAACGCTACCCCTCGAAAAAGGCGATGTCTTTTTTATGAGTACCGATGGGGTGCATGATTTTATAACAGAAAAACAACTAATCAATACATTACAAACTGATACCGATTTAGATAGCATTGCAAATAGTCTAGTGCAGCAAGCCAGTGATAATAACAGCGATGACAACTTAAGCTGTCAATTAGTGCGTATCGATGAATTACCGCTTGCGAAAGAAGATGAAGTGTTACGCCAATATGAAAATTTGCCCTTTCCACCCCTTTTAGAAGCGGGCATGATACTCGATGGTTATAAAATTGAAGCCGAACTCCATGCCAGTAATCGCACGCAAATTTATCGAGCTTTTGATACTCATACGCAACAACAGGTTATTTTAAAAACCCCTTCCGTCTTATTTGAAGATGATACCCATTATATCGAACATTTTTTACATGAAGAATGGGCAGGAAAACGCATTAACAATGAAAATGTCTTAACCATATTGGAGTCTAACCGGGAAAAAACCTGCCTATATTATGTCACCGAATATCTAGGAGCCGAAACCCTACGCGACTGGATTGATGCTCACCCCAAACCCGCGATTAAAGATGTCAGAGCGATTATTGAACAGATTGCCAAAGGCTTACGGGCATTCCATAAAATGGAAATGCTGCATCAAGATTTAAAACCTGAAAATATCATGTTAGATGCTCAAGGCATCGTAAAAATTATTGATTTTGGTTCCGTAAAAATAGCGGGGATTGCTGAGTTATCCCCTATTGAGAATCAAAGCGATGAAAATGTATTAGGCACCTTAAATTATACCGCCCCCGAATATCATTTAGGGCAACGCGGCACGGTGAAATCTGATTTATTTTCACTCGGTGTTATTACTTATGAAATGATAAACGGTGTGTTACCTTTTGGTGGTGATATGCCTGAAAAACCGAATAAAATTAATCTCGCAAAAATGCGTTATGTACCGAGTTTTCAAAATAATACCATGGTACCTGCATGGATTGATGGGGCATTAAAACGAGCCACCCATATCACCCCGCAAACCAGGTATGAAGAATTATCAGAATTTTTATATGATTTAAATACCCCGAACCCCTTATATTTAAAACATGGTAATACAGCACCACTCATGGAACGTAACCCTGTTGGCTTTTGGAAAATGCTAACCGCCCTCTCAGTTTTACTCAATATCGTGTTGCTGTATTTTAATTCAATACCTTAACTCTTTTTCACATAGCCCACCACACAATTTCGCGTGGTTTCTTTTGCTTCATAAAGAGCTTGATCAGCTTGTTCTACTAAATTAATAACGTCTGCTTTTTTACCTTCAAATGTTGCACTTGCCACCCCAAAACTCATCGTAACGACCTTACTTACCTTTGAACCTTTATGTTCAATCGCCAAATTTTCAACTGCAACTCGTAATTTTTCAGTAATATTCTCTGCCTGCTGCTGAGAGGTATGCGGCAAAATAATCACAAATTCTTCACCACCATAACGGGCGACATAATCTGTTTTTCGATATAACGTCGTTGCCATTATTTGAGCAACTGCCTGTAAACAGCTATCACCGCCAATATGCCCGTAAGTATCATTAAACGGTTTAAAATAATCAATATCCGACATTATTACTGCTAATGACTCATTATTACGTTGTGCATGACTCATTTCTTTACTCAGCGTTAATTCAAAATCACGTCGATTAGGAATACCTGTCAAACCATCTAATGACACCAAACTTTCCATCTTGTTAAACTTTCGCTCAATACGCAGCACCATAAATAAAACCAATTCAACGATAATAAATCCTATAATCCCATATAAAATATTTAATTGTGTATTAAGATGAAAATTATTAACATCGGTTGTTACATCCTCCCAAACGAGTTTAGAACCTACTGGTGGTAATGATAAATTTTTTGTCCCGCGGTAATCCCTTAATGGAACATAATAAATACTATAATATCGATTATCTTTCTGAATAATATGCATATTTTTCTTAGCTTTATTAATATTCATATCATTAACTGCTAATATTATCGTCTTGGTTTCCTCTACAGAACGTGAAGTCGATTCAATAAAGCAACCACATGTCGCTAACAAACTACCAAAACGTTTTTCAATGGCTTTAAGCCACATATTTTCAGTCACATGTGCCTCTGTTAATAAAATAGCACTGCCTACATTATGTATATCATCAATAATTTTTAGCACCCCCTGATACGACGTACCTACCTCAACAGCACCCACATAAACACGTTCATTAGCCTCATTAACTGCGAAAACAGGCATCACCCCTCTTAATCCAGAATAAACACGCCCTGTTTCAAATCCTATCCGTTGTTGCTGGGTCGCATTAGTATCCACAATGGTATAACGTACCTCATCCATGCGATCACCAAATTTATCAGGCTTGTGAGCACGAAGAAAACTTAAACTACCAGGACCTAAATGATAATGTAATTGACGCACATCAAATTTTGCCATCATTTCATTCCAACCTGGCTGAATTTTAAGCAACATTTTTTGACGTATGATGTTCGCCTCAACACTCTGCGAACCTTCCGCTTCAACGGCTAATTTACCCTGTAAAAATAATTGATTTAAACCTTTATGATGCGTGACATGTGTTGCTAACTGCAACATATTACGCATAGTCATATCTTCTGCTATATTAATTACCTTTATATGATTATCTGCACGTCGTAATAAATCATCATCTAAAACAGTTTTAGCATTCCAGTAATTAACCGCAACAAACGCTGAATCAGATAAAATTAAAATTGATGTAATAGCAACAATTAAAAGTCGGCGATATTTTTTTCTATTTTTTGGCATCTATTTTTTAATCCTGTTTAATGTAAACATATCTCAATTCACGCTTCTGCTGGCGTTAAGTGTTTACGCGGCATAAATTTCATCACCACAATCGAAACCACTGCCACTGCAATTAATGTCCCCGCTAATACTGGACGATACGCAATCCACGCCATCGCAATAGTCAACATCGCACAGGGTAAGGTTATCAAAAAAGCTAAAATACCGGTTCCCATCGCAATTAAATTACCTAAAAATGGAATAACACTGCCCACTACTGCCAAAGGTTTAAAGACCATGCTTAACCCTAACCACATCATAAAAACACCACCGACGCGAATTGCCCATGTCATCATGGTATTTTCTTGTTGAGCCTGTGCAAACATCGCATTCGCATCCATCATGCCCATTTCTAATAAATCAATAGGGCTACCGGCTTTAGTTTGATAACCACTAAAACTGCCCCCTTGTTGTTGAGCCACTAAACTAATATTAATCGGGTTGACTACTTGAAAACTGACTTTCATATCGCCAATTTGCGGATTACTGGGATTATTGCCGATATATAAACCATTGCCTGTTTTAGTGACCGATTGTCCTGATAATAATGTGGGGGACTGTATATTGTGAAGACTTAAATCAGTCTGACCCCCTATTCGACTTACCTGAGACGTATTTAATTTAAATGCACCTAACATCACCTGCTGTGCCTGCTCAGTTTTTCGCTGATATAACAAACTCGGATTAGCATGCCCTGAAGCCCGTTTAAACTGACTAGAATTAATTTCACGGCTACTCCAGTCTTTATGATAGCTGTAGGTTTTAATGGTCTCTTTAGTGCCACCGACTTTTTCTTTAGTTTCGGTTTGCACATTTTCTTGCCATTGATACATGGAAACCTGACGCATTAATTTAATTGCCGTTGCCGACACACCAAACACCTCATCACGCAATATCTGTTCAGTGGTCGCTAAACCTTGGGTATGTACTAATTTACCATTATTAGCGGGTATAACCTTATCAGCAAGGACAGCAATCACCGCACCCAGCCCTTCGTTTAAGCTATTGTAGCGTTCAACAGAACGCCCTTCATTCCACCATAACAACGGAAAGGCGGCTATAAATAAAAGAATACCGAATAAAATGCCTTTGATAGAACTTCCAACACGGCTAAACCAATTTTCACTGGTGACTTCACTAAACGAATCATTATCCATCGTACGTCCTCTTTATTTTAATTATAAAAAAAGGCTATCATAAAAAAGCATTTATAAATATAGTTGAACCTTTTTTTATTCAATACAGAGATAAACTAAACCGTTTAGTTTATACTAATGCTTATTGTTATACTTTTTTAAAAACTATCATCACCATGCCCTCTAATCTCAGTAATTTGAAACGCGATAGTATTATTACAGGTGCCACACGTTTATTTTTAGAACAAGGATTTAATAACGTTAGCATGGAGAAAGTTGCTCAAGCAGCCCCTGTTTCTAAAGCAACCTTATATAATTATTTTGATAGCAAACATAGCTTATTAGTTGCCGTTGTCGATGAACTTTGTCACGCTATTAGCCAGACATTTGAAACCTTATCAACAGATATTAATAAGGTTGAAAGTAATTTAAAACAAATTGCTTTATCTTTTATGGACTTAATTTATTCTAAAGAAGGTATTGCGATTTATGGGTTAATTATTGCCGAATGTAAAACCTTTCCAGAATTGGGTATTTTAATTTATCAAGTCGCTCTCAAAGATTCTTTATTGCAATTAGAACAGTATTTACAAGCACTTAATAACACAACAACCTTTAACATTGATGATACAGCTTTTGCAGCGAATGCTTTTTTTGGCGTATTGAAAGGTGAGCAGCATTTTCAATGCTTGTTAAATATTAAAGCATTGCCAACACAGCTTGAAAAGCAGACTTATATAAATAAAATTATTCCACTGTATATGCAAGGATTTCTTCATGACACGCATTAAAATAAAACCACTCTGGTTTGCGATATTCTTGACACAAAATAGCTTCGCCGCTGAAAGTTTAACCGATGTATTTGCGATTGCCATGCGACAAAATCAACAGTTAATGGCAGCAAAAATGAATACCCGTGCATCAACGCAACAAGTACTTGCCGCAAAAGGTCAACATTTACCACAAATAAGTATTCAAGGTGGTTATACTCAACTCAGTAATACGCCAGCAGCAAAAACAACAGTGGCTGGAAATCCTGCACAATTTCCTATGGCACAAGCGGGAAGTGCCAATGCACAAGCATTAATCAGTTTACCTATCTTTACTAGCTGGCGTATTAGTCATGATATTGCCTCAGCTAAAGCGAATAAACAGGCTATTACACAACATGAAATAACCACCGCATTAGCAATTAAGTTACAGGTTGCCCAAGCATTTATTGCTATTTTTCGCATACAAAAATCATTAGACGTAGCACAAACACATGTTACTAGCCTTGAGTCACATACTAAAGATGTGAACAACCTATATAAACAAGACATGGTTGCACGTAATGATTTATTGGCCGCTGATGTGAGTTTAAAAAATGCAGAACAAACTGTATTACAAATTGAAAATCGACTTAATATTGCCAAGGCACATTTTAATCAATTACTTAATCGAGACTTAACTACTGACGTGGATTTACGTGAAGAATTTCCGCAAATACAACAAGGTAATTTTGCAACACTCAAAGCACAGGCATTAATTAAACGCCCTGAACTATCCGCCTTAACTGCACAAATAGAAGTACTTAATGAACAGTCAGCAAGTATTAAAGCCCAACTCTTACCACAGATAAATATTAACGGTGGCTATCAATACACCCAAAATCGTTATCAAGTGTATGAAGGTATGTGGATGGCGAGTGCAAATGTTCAATGGACACCTTATGATGGCTCGACAAGGCATCGTAGCCATGCCTTAGTACAACAAGCTAATGCTTTAATGGCACAACGTAATGATGTCAGTAATCAGATTGCCTTACAAGTACGCCAAGCTTGGCTAGATTTACAGGAAGCACAAAAGCGACTCAGCATTACTGAACAATCCATAAACCAAGCAAATGAAAATTTAAAAGTAAGTAATGAGCGTTATCAACAAGGTGTTACCGCACATACTGAAGTATTAGATGCTGAAACCTTACGCATTCAAGCCTACGATAATTTTAATAACGCCCGTTATGATGTGGTGATGGCTAATTTAAGCTTACGTCGTGCCCTCGGCACCTTATAAAAGCTGTATTTAAAGAGAAATTTAAGAAAATGAATATAATTATGCTGCAAACACAGAGACCAGCTAAAGCTTTGATAGCTATCTTATTGCTAAATTTATTAATTGGCTGTAATAATGATATGCCTACGACCAAAGCCGTCATTCCTACAGTACGTCTGGCAACTATTACTGCGAATGATAATATCGTAAAACGACGTTTTACAGGACGGGTTGAAGCCATCAGCACCGTTGATTTATCTTTTCAAGTCCCTGGAAAAATAACAAAATTATCTGCTCAAGAAGGTACTTTTATTAGCAAAGGCGACTTAATTGCGGCGCTTGATGAACATGATTATCGTTTAGCCGTTGAACGTGCAAGTGCACAATTTAAACTGGCAAAGCTTGATGTTAAGCGTAAACGCAACTTACAACGCTCAGGCTCATTACCTAAAGCCGCACTAGATCAAGCAGAAACAAATTTTCAGCTAAGTCGTGTGGCGTTAGAAACTGCCAAACAAAATCTGTCTTATACAAAAATCATAGCTCCTTTTGATGCCTTAATTAGCACGCGTTTAATAGATAATCATGCTAATGTTGGAGCTTATCAAGCAATTGTCCGCGTACAAGCATTAACCGAATTACGCGTCCATATTCATATTCCCGAAGACTTAGTACCCTTGTTAGAACAAACAGATAATTTTAATGCCGTAGCCGTTTTTAAGGATAGACCGACACAACGTTTTCCCATTCAATACCGCGAACATATCACTGAAGCGGGTAATGTTGCCCAAACCTATGAAGTTATTTTTGGCTTATCACGTGAACAAAATGAACACGTATTACCTGGCATGACTGTTGCGGTCATTATTAGCAAAAAAAATGAGACAAGTTCGGCTGACTTAAATATTCCTATCAGTGCGCTTGATTATGATACCCAAGGCTCGCCACGAGTATGGATTTTTAAGCCACAAGAAAAAATAGTTGTCTCGCAAAATATTCGCTTAAGCACTCGCTTAAAAAAGAATATTATTGTATTGGAAGGTATCAGCGTAGGTGATCAAATTGTGACTGCGGGTGCACATTTATTACGAAATAACATGCCTGTACGTCCTTTTATTAGCTATTAACAAGGAGATTATTGATGAATTTTCAAATTGCACAGGCAGCTATCGAACGTCCTGTTAATACATGGTTATTAGTTTTAGTTTGTTTTATTGGGGGTTTATGGGGGATTAAAAGTGTCGGTCGTTTAGAAGACCCAGCTTTTACCATTAAACAAGCCCTCGTGATAACCGCTTATCCTGGTGCAACAGCATTGGAAGTAGAGCAAGAAGTCACCGAATTATTGGAATCAAATATTCAGCAATTACCGCAATTAAAACGTATTACCTCAAAATCTAAGCCAGGTATCTCGGAAATTACTGTCGAAATGCAAGATACCTATGATAAAAACACCATACCTCAAGTCTGGGATGAATTGCGTCGTCGCGTCACTGATGTACAAAAAAATCTACCTCAAGGCACATACCCTTCAATCGTTAATGATAATTTTGGCGATGTTTATGGTATTTTTTACGCGATTACGGCACCGGATTTTTCTTATCAAGAAATTCAAGATTTATCAGTTTTTTTACGCCGTGAATTATTAACAATCCCAAATGTTGCTAAGGTTGAAACAGCCGGTGAGCAAAAAGAAACCATTTATATTGAAATTTCTAGTCAACGCGTTGCACATATGGGGCTTTCAATGCAACAAGTGATAGCAATGGTACAATCAGAAAATACCATAAGTGACGCTGGTGCAGTGACCATTGACGGACGACGTATTCGAATTGTATCTGGTGAAGGCTTTGATTCCTTAGCACAAATTGAAGCATTGCGTTTTGGTAAACCAGGCACGACTGAGCAAATTAGCTTAATTGACATTGCGACGATTTATCGTGACAGCACTGAAATACCCGAACATTTAGTACGCTTTAATGGCAAAGCTGCCTTTACACTTGCGGTATCAGGAGCTGCTGATGCAAATATTGTCACCATTGGGCAGGCAGTGGAATCACGATTAACTGAACTAAAAGCACGTATACCGCTAGGTGTTGAAATTCAACCGATTTATGAGCAGCATAAGGTTGTTGATGCTTCGATTGATGGATTCATTGAAAATTTAATTATCTCGGTTGCTATTGTTATTGTAGTACTATGCTTAATGATGGGCTGGCATATTGGTTTAATTGTTGGTGCAACCTTATTACTAACAGTATTAGGCACATTGCTATTCATGAGTATTTTTAGCATTGATATGGAACGTATTTCATTAGGTGCACTGATTATTGCAATGGGTATGATGGTTGATAATGCAATTGTTGTTGCTGAAGGTATGTTAATTAACATGCAGCGAGGCATGGCGACTAAAGAAGCAGCTTGCACCGCAACAAATCGCACTCAAGTACCTTTACTTGGAGCAACAATAATTGGCATTATGGCCTTTTCAGGTATAGGCTTATCGTCGGATGTAACGGGTGAATTTTTATTTTCTTTATTTGCGGTGATTAGTTTTTCTTTAATGCTAAGTTGGATATTAGCGATTACAGTCACGCCTTTATTTGGTTATTTATTTTTAAACGTTAAACATTTAGAGAATGATACTGACCCTTATGCAGGCTTGGGCTATAGAGTGTATCAAATGCTCCTAAATGGCGTATTACATGCCCGTATTATCACTGTACTCGTATTAATTAGCATTACAGCCATCTGCTTCGCTGGTTTTGCATCCGTTAAACAAGAGTTTTTTCCCTACTCTAATAGTCCATTATTTTATATTCATTACCAACTCCCTGAAGGTACTGATATTCGTCATACGGCAGATGATATGGATGAAATGGAACCATTAATTCGTGCTCAATCTGGTGTCGTTTCAACCACTAGCTTTATTGGTCATGGTGCGAGTCGCTATATGTTAACTTATAACCCTGAGCTGCCGAATACCTCTTATGGCGTCTTTATTGTCCGCGTCTCAGAACGAAACCAAATTGACGCACTCGCTGCAAATTTAAAACAAACACTTAGCCAACGTTACCCTAACGCACAAGTGCGTACTGAACGTTTAGTTTTTGGTCCTGCGGCAGCAGCTAAAATTGAAGTCAGATTTTCAGGGGCAGACCCCATTATATTACGCAACTTAAGCGAGCAAGCAACGGCGATTATGGGTATAAACCCTGCTCTCATTGATGTGCGTAATAATTGGCGTCAACAAGAACCGGTATTAACACCTATTTTTAACGCAGAACGGGCACGTATAGCAGGTATTGGGCTTAATGAAGTCGCATTAAGTTTACAATTTGCGACCACAGGGGTGCACGTGAGTACATACCGTGAAAATAATAAATTAATTCCTATTATCATTAGACCACCCGATATAGAGCGTCATGATATAAGTCGTCTTAATGATCGCCTCGTTTATAGTGCTATAACGCAACGCTTAGTGCCTATTAGTCAAGTAATTGATCGTTTTGAAATTCAAAGTGAAGAAGTCTTAATTGGTCGTCGTAATCGTGTACGTACATTGACTGCACAAGCAGATCCCGCTCTAGGTTTAACAGCACACTATGCTCGCAACCAAATTAAAGCACAGATTGAAGCCATTCACTTACCTGATAATTATAAAATGGAATGGGGCGGCGAATTTGAAACATCTCGTGATGCCCAAACAGCCTTAAATTCAAAATTACCGATGAGTATGCTTATTATGTTAATCATTAGTATTTTGTTGTTTGGTAAAGTGCGTCAGCCCTTAATTATCTGGTTAATCGTCCCTATGTCAGTGTGTGGTGTCGTCATTGGATTATTGGTAACAGGCAAACCCTTCAGTTTTATGGCACTACTCGGATTATTGAGTTTATCAGGTATGTTAATGAAAAATGCCATTGTTTTAGTTGATGAAATTGATACGCAAATTGCAGAAGATAAAGAGCATTATGACGCGATTATTCATGCAAGTGTTAGCCGTATACGTCCGGTTTTTTTAGCGGCAGCAACTACTATTTTAGGTATGTTACCTTTAATCAATGATCCATTTTTTGCCAGTATGGCAGTCACTATTATGGGAGGGCTTGCATTTGCAACCTTATTAACTTTAATTGCTGTGCCGGTATTTTATGCGTTATTTTTTAAAATTAAACCACCGATGATAAAAAATACACACTAAATTAATATCGCTATTCTATTAATGCTTTTACCCAGCCTATATTAAGAGGTTTTTCGCTCTTTGCGATAAAATAATGTCTTATTCATTCGCATTAAAATCAATAGGATTTTTGAAAACTTAATTTATAATCTCCTCTTAACTCTTTTTTTCCTATCTGCCATGAATCCAGCCTTTTATTATCGTCTTATTCCGGTTATTTTTTTATTAATATATGCCGTTTTTGAACTGCAAACCAATTTGTTTCAACGTCCTGCTGATATTTTATTACCCAAAGGTCAAACGCCCAAACTAAGTCAACCATTAAAAATTGATAAACCGTGTGTTGATTTACATCCCGAATGGCGAACCGCACAACGGATTGATAATGTTGACATCGCAGAATCGAAACTCTGTGAACCTGATGATCCGAATCATATTGCCGCGTTTGTATTAGGTATGAATAATATTTCTATGCGTACCTTAATGAATACTCAGCTTGCGGAAGATGCCTTAACTAAATCTGATGATTTAGATGGTGATGGTGATCCTGATATTATCCATATTAAATTAGAAGTGATTGAACTTAATGGCAGCTCACCCGATAGTGAAAACCCGTTTCCGATTTATGAAATTGCTCCCAGTATTCAACCTGGCATGTGGGCTTTTTCACCTAAATTACGCGGCATGAGTGTTAAAAATTTCCGTTCGCAAAAAGCTAATTCGATTCTCCGCGCCCCGTCACCGGTTATTCGTATTGAACAAGGTGATAAGGTTTATATTACCTTAGAAAATACCCATTATTTCCCGCATACGCTACATTTTCATGGTGTTGACCACGCCTTTAAAACCAGCAGTGGCGGTGATAATGATGGCGTACCA
>ENA-OSET01001891-OSET01001891.1-sediment-metagenome-genome-assembly--contig:-NODE-1891-length-20999-cov-10.701319_pt1 | contig 20999 bp, 20 predicted proteins | sample MGYA00237882_ERZ534229 | MGnify/ENA primary metagenome ERZ534229 (study PRJEB26408, sample SAMN06266212) | sediment metagenome | isolation source: Hudson Canyon methane seep mesocosm | place... | reverse complement strand
TTATCTGAACTTCAAGCAGCAGCGCAAAGCGCCCAAATAGGTGTTGCTAAATCAGAACTATTCCCACGCTTTATTTTGTTGGGTTCAGTTGGTATGAAGGCTAGTGATAATGGCAGTCTTCTTTCTAACGGTGCACACCTTGGTGACTTATTTAGCGGCAGCAGCTTTACTTGGTTTGTCGGTCCTTCGGTTAATTGGAGTATTTTAAATTATGGACGCATACGCAACGATGTTCGCGTTCAGGATGCCCGATTTCAACAGTTGATAGTCAATTACCAAAATACCGTGTTGACTGCAGCCAGAGAGGTCGAAGATGGCGCTGCGGCTTTTTTGGGTGCCCAAGGCGAAGTAAAATATCTTAAGGAAAGCGTACAAGCCGCCAAACGAGCTGTTGAACTGGCAGAAATCCAGTACCGTGAAGGTGCTGTAGATTACACTCGAATACTAAACACTCAGGAGAATTTGTTACGACAACAAGATAAATTGATCGATCGTAAAGGAAGAATAAACACCAGTTTGATCTCTGTTTATAAAGCCTTAGGAGGAGGATGGCAGCAACGTTTAGGCAAAGACTTTGTGCCGGCAGACATCCAAAACCAAATGCGTGAACGAGTAAACTGGGGCGATTATTTGAGCGAAGAGTTACCCGTTGATAAAGTCGGCCCACCCGCTCCAGCTAGTGAACAGCCTTTTTTTCCTTTTATTGATTTTTTTTGATTACTCAGCGAAAAATGATGGGGTCTGCTCTGAAGCCCTCTCCTGCTGGAGAGGGTTGGGTGAGGAGAAATTAAACAATTCTCTTTTGCAAAATGTTTTTTTCTTTATTGCTAAAAAAAGAATAAGAAAAAAGCATTTATTTTAGCCTCTCCTCACCCAACCCTCCCCAGCAAGGGAGGGCTTAAAAGCAAGCTCTGTCAATACAATATTGACATAATATCACTACATTTTTGAAATACGCTGAGTAGTTACGATTTTTTTGATATAGCTGACCTTTAACGTGCTACGTTGCATTTTGCACATTCCCTTTTAAGTGATTTTATATGCACCTCATTTAAAGACCAGGAACCCCAGATTAAATCTGGGGTTCCTTTCGCTATTTCAGTGTTTTTTACGTATCTCATTTAAATTTCATATTCTAGTATTGCTTTGAGTTTTATACCCTTCTGTTTGGGTTTGTGCATTTAAAATGCAAAGTAAATGTGAAATATATGATTGTAGAACAACCCTCATTCTTCAATTATTGCTGAAGCATAGCAAGCTTAAGTCTGCCCAGTCGTAACTGTTCACCTCCCCCTTTTGAAAAATTGGGATTGAGGGGGATTTGTCTAATAAAATCTCCTAGGTAATACCATTGCCAAACGAGATTCTGACACTGATTTCCATAATTACCGCATCAGCATTTATTCAGTCAGTCTAGCTGAAGCAATTAATTTGGACACAAGAAAATGCAAGGGCTGATCAAAAGTGCAGTTTTGCATGATGTAGGCAAAATAGGTTCGTCGAATAATATTCTACTTAAACCGAGAAAGCTTACCGATAATGAATTTATGAAAATGAAAAATATTGGATTCAACTGTAATCAGTTGGCTCAAAAAGATAAGAACAAATCCCATTGGCATTGTACAATTAAAAAATTTTAAACTCTGAAGCTATAATTTAAGCATTTACTTAGAAATATGGATATTAAAATATCGCTAAATGATTAAGATTATCATCAGCTGGAACCCCATGAAAATAACTAAACAGAAATCAATTGCCCTATTGTTTGCACTTACTACGCATACTGCATTTGCTGGGGAAGGAATAACACCCACCCCTGATTACACTGGCTCCATTCTTGAGCGATCCACTCTAACAGGTGACTGGAATGGCGTTAGACAAAATTTAGCCGAAAACGGACTTCAAGCCGATTTTAAAGTGGTAACGACCTATCAAAATATGTTTGATGGTGGCATTGACCGAGATGATGGCTTTGTTTCTACACAAGAATTACATCTTCAGCTAGACACCGGAAAATCAGATCTTTGGGAGGGCGGCCTAATAAAGTTAAAAGTTCAAGCTCGATATGGTGATGCGCTTACTGATGTTGGTTCATTTTCTCCTTCAAATGCGAATGCATTGTTCCCAAATGATCTTGATCACATCAAACAAGATACTATCGGCATTACTGAATTAGTCTACACTCAATTTTTGTCACCTCAATTTGGAATTTTAGCTGGGTTGATCAATACAACCGAAGGAGATGCCAACGTTTTAGCAGGTAACTTAAGTTCATCATCACAATTTATGAACACCTCTTTCCTCACTTCTATGGGTAATTTTAGAACGATGCCAAATTCCACACTGGGAGCTGGTTTAATTTTTATTCCAACCGATTGGTTAATGGGGACATTTGTCATACTGGACACAGAAGAATCAGCTATTGACAACCCATTTAGCAGCTCTAAAGGCTCAACGCTCTCAACCGAATGGAAAGCCAAGTATCAGTTAGGTGCTCTACCCGGAGCACAAACCTTTGGCTTTCTTTACGCATTTGATAACAAATTTTCAGAATCTGACGAAGACCCTCGTGGATCATTTCCATCTGGACTTATTAATGGTAGAAGTCCCGAGTATTCAAGTGACTCATGGGCTTTTTACCATAATGCTCACCAATATATACAGTATGAAGACGGCAGAGGCTGGGGGATTTTTACCCGTTTTGGTATTGCTGAAAGAGACACCAACCCTATTGACTGGTCTGCAGCAGTTGGCTTTTCAGGAAAAGGGGTGCTTAATTTTCGTCCAAACGATACTTTTGGTTTTGGTTATTATCATTTAGAGCTTGCTGAAAACCGATTATTTGATGCCCTTGGTATGAATGATGAAAATGGTTTTGAAGTATGGTATAACGCGGAAGTTACACCTTGGTTTCATTTAACGGCGGACTTACAAATTATCGATACTGCATTCGATAAAACTAATTTTAAAAGGCTACCAGCTGGTTTTGATGATGCAACGGCAGGTGATTCGCCAAACGGTGAATCAGCATGGATTATTGGTTTAAGGTCTGAAATAGAATTTTAACAACAACAATCACTTCAACTTAAGGTAGTGGGTTAAATGTGTGTTTGCATGAATGTCTCTGCCAAATTCCACTTTATTTATTAGCAAACCAATCACAATATCATGCATTTTCTCTAGTTTAGAAAAGCAGATGCTTCGTCTTGTTAATCGTTTGATCCATGTTCTAAAATTCAAGTTTTTCCTTTCAATTTTCTGAGTATTTCTCTTGCCTATTTCATGCTGTTCAACATCAAGGTGACGCTCATAAGTACCCCAGTCATCAGTGTAATAACGACTGATATTAAAAGGAGCAAGTAACGCTTTTAATTCTTTAAAAATAACGTCCTTACGCTCTTGCCAAAAACATAAGCGAGCACTGTATTGGTTTTATGATCAACCGCATGCCATAACCAGCGTTGATTGCTTTTATTTCCTACAAAAGACCACTGTTCATCCACTTCGGCTTCTACGCAGACCTGTTCCAGCCTAACTTCCAATGAGTTACTTTCATTATCAGTGTAAAAAAGAGGATTCACTTGGATAAGGCTGTTTTCTTTGCTTTTTAAAGTGCGGGTAACTGTATTTTTATTGATTTTTAGAACCCGTGCAGTATCTCGAATACCACAACTATTGATAGCCATTTCAACAATCTGTTCCTTGATTCCAAATTCACAAGCTTTGTAACGATATTCCAGCATGAAAGTATTGGTCAGGCAGCTTGAGGTTTGGCAACGATAGCGCTGAACACCTCTCCGACTACTGCCTGATTTCATTAGGTTGTTATTGGTGCAATTGGGACAGCTGATTTCTTGATAATATTTCATGAGAGAATGATGCAATAAATCACTTTCTTATTCTATTATTTTTACACCACCCACACATTTAACCCACTACCATAAATACCACTACAAGAACAAGATAACTGACAAATATAGATACAAATAATTATTATTTATATTTCAATTCATTAAGTAATCAATCTTATTTCATATCTAAATACCAAACACCATCATCACCCAATAAACCACCCACCATCCACTTAGAAAGTGTATTCTTATCTTTCTGGTAACACGAAGGACAAACATGCTGACTCTCAATGCCTAATTCCATATCTCCCAACCATAACGCCCATTGCTCTATATAACTTTTCTTAAACAGCGGGTCACCATCGCAACCCAAAGCATACAATGTTTCTGGAAACAATCGTCCTTTTACTTTGACAGTACCTAAACGCCTAACTATTAATCCTGATGACTCAACAGCACCTAGAAAGTCACCAGCAATAATAATATCGGCATTAAATAATCGGGTTAAGCTTTCTATTCGGGCAACGAGATTTAATGGATCGCCCAAAATACCAAATTTTTTAACACCATGCCTTGGCCCCAAGTCCCCCATAACGACATCACCAACAGTAACGCCAATGCCCGCATCAATTATGTTATTTATTCTTTGTAACTGAGCCTCATCAATTTTATTTGCATATCTTTGTTGTAAGGTAAGAAAAAATTGTTTTTGTAACGCCCTTAACTCTATCGCACCTAATAACGCTTTTTGATACATCTTTACTCGGTCTTTTTTATCGACTTCAGCCCAATAATAGCAAACCATATCGCCCACATAAGCTTCTAAAATACCCTGATGCTTTTTCTGTATAACTAATGAAGTTTCTTCCAGATAATCATTCATTAACTCCAACACCAACTCTGGATCCTTTAGTAATCCTGTTACAGTGGTATAACCAGCCAAATCACTCATCAATATGGCAACATGACTATGCCGACTCTTAAATGATTCATTTATCTTTAATCTCATCAACCATTTATGTACTGGTTCCGCAATATATCGTTTTACTAACTCGCCTTCTTTAAGCCCAATCAGTAGGCGAAAAAATACCATTTGGCCTGCCCCCAGCAAAAAGACACTTAGACTTGCTAATACTGGCCAGAGCTGAACGATAGGGTTAAAAAAACACAACGCACCCAGTGTAACGATTACTCCACCAAAAAGGCACATCAAAAATGTTTGTTGAAAAACAGCTGCCGCACTGACACTTATAACTGCAACACATAAAAACAATAGGTTTTTTATACTATAAGATGGAGGTTGTGGAGCATCCTGTTTAATTATCGTTTCTATAGCATCAACTAAATATTGCGCACCAGGCGTCATCAATTGAGGTCCAAATGCAGCCGTTGTCATTGCTGTCACAATTAAATCAGTTGCTTCATTCGGCGCGGCTGCTTGTAATACCACAACCTTATCTTTTAATAAGACTGCTGATTGCATAGCTATTTCTTTATTACAAGAAGCCAAACGACTGACAGGGAGTATCAGTTGTTTACCTGTTCTGTTTATTCTGTAGCTTGGTAAGCTTTGCCTTATTCGCCGACAAGGATAATCAGAGTTGCATACAACATCGGAAACGTTATTCTGGAAGAGTTCTTCAATCTTTTCTGGTTGGCTATACTCTACCAATTTAAATACAGCATGATCTTTACTTAAATCCATCCATCTAGCAATGGGGCTATCAAAAGTCACTAACCGATCACTTGCTACAATCCCCCCTTCTGGCATTCCTACTACAGCATCCAAGCCATAAAGCAATAATTCTGGCAAGGCATTTTGTTTGTCTAAATAAGGTGCTATACGAAAAGATTGGATACTGGCAGCATCCATTTTTAATGGCGCATTACCTAATTCACTATTAGTAATATGACATTGTTTATCATAAGTAACTGAGCATGATGGCTCCGACCACTGCACAGCCCCATCAGCCTCGATACATCTCGCATAAGGCATTCGCCCTTCTTGCTCTATCGAGACTCTTGCATCAAGAAAAACACCTTTGGCACCTGCTTCAATCAACCGATCTGTTGCTTTAGCAAATAAAGGGAGTGCTTGCTTCCTTCCTACGCTGTATGGAACGCCTTCATCTAAAGAAACAACTGCCGCATATTTCCACTCTGTACGATGCTGATAAACAACAGCTGAATCATGAATCCAATAATCCAGTTTATGCCCAAAACTATAATCAATAAAAAGCCCCAATAAGAATGCATTACCAATACAAAAAATTAGGACTTTTTTATTTATGTTAACAATTCTCAATACAAGACTCTAAAAAACACTATCAAAACTCACTTCTTTTGAAAATAGAGGATACCAAGTCGTTGTAATGACAGCCTCAATGCATTCTGTAAATGCTTCTTTATTCTGAACAACGGGCGTCAACACCTTTAAGGATTTAACACGGGCCATTTGAACAAGCCAATTAATCTGGACCTCTTGTGGAATTCCATTTAAGTTTTTACATAACTTGAGTTCAGCAACTAATGTTTCAACAAACTGTTGTTTATCAAAGGAATCATATTGGCTATCAGCTTCAAAAAGTTGACTTACATCGCGCATTTTAACTGACGATGTACGTTCAATTTTTTCCTTTTCATTCACAGCCCTTGGCTGAATGAAGGCTAAGACACAATAAAGACCTTTCTTCTCACCATTATTTCCTTCGCAACTCAATTTATTATCAACCCAACCACTACAGTTGTTCATCTTTGCAAAACTTAACCACGGCAAAAATGGCTCTGAAAACTCTAGAGCTATTGTTTGCTTAGTTCGATTCTGACAAATCATTTGAAACTCATGCTGACTATACTTTGATGCATTTGCTTTTAACCAAAGCCTACCTTGAGCAGATAATTCAAAGATTGTTCCAATGGAAATTTTTGACAGTTCGTCACACTGATTTGCTTTAACAATCACTCCAGAACTTCTATTATTTTGTAACTTAAGCACTCCACACTCTGTCGCACTAGCACTAAAACTGTACAAAACACTGTTAATTAAGGTAATTAGTATTATCTGCCTTATATATTTAACATAAACAATCATTTCACCACCTTAACAATTAACTTTTAACTATGTGTTATTCAAGACATTTAACGAATCAATTTACTATATGGAAGCCTTTTTATGTTGCTTAAGGTTACATTCTCTCGCCTTAAAAACCTTTTATTCTGCTCAGATAACCAATATTATTTTTACTAACTATTAATAAGCATTTAAATAAATATTAATCAACTGCCCCAACATATCAATAACTAAAAATATAAACAATTAAGGAACAATTACAGTAAAATGCCCGCCTTTTTCCCCATATAAATGCAGTACACCTTCTAGCTTTTCTCCATAAACATATGTTGCCACCCCATTTCCATAAAACATCTGTCCTACAATGTTTTTATTATTCGTAATCTCTATAACAACTCTTACATAAACTGAATTTGCATATCCTTCAACCTCTAACTGTCGAATAACATCTTTTTGTTGGGGGCTGCTTTCCAATAGAGGTATTCTTGTCATTTGTTTTTTTGATGGGGTTTCAGTTTTACTCGTAATATTCACCCCTGCAAAGCTAACAACTTGCCACATTAACAAGACTATAGAAAATTTATACTTCATAATATTTTCCTAATATTTGCTTATTCACCCGCTTCAATATCACCTAAACCGGAAATTTGTTTGATAATTTCTTTTGGTGACCCAAAGTATAAAACATCACCTACACCTGTAATATTTACTTGTAATTTTGTATGCGCAGTTACTTCAATATCACTCGTACTTGTTAAAAATATGTTAACAATATCAGCATCCAAATATCTCGCCCTAACATCGCCTGAGCCTTGTAAATTTAAATTGAAGCGCGTAGTTTTTCCCTTTGCAATAATATCAACAGAGCCCAAAACATTAAGCGTTAATTGATCAGTACTTATATTATTCAGACTAACCGTACCGGCCCCCTCTATTTTCATTCGCTGTATTTTTGCTGAAAATACCTTGATAACGATAGGATGAGCACTTTTATATGATTTATCAATACTGAGTTTTAATGTGTTATTTGAAACTTCTGACAAAACATGTTTGATAATATTGTCATCACCACTAATACTTAAAGATGGAGGCCCGTGTCGATAAATAACTTCAAATACACCATTAACATCCACTATAGAGAACTCTTCCAGCGTTTTCTTTATAGTACCCTGTATACCCGCCCCCTCTATAATATCATTTGAGCTTTCTATGTCCTGACCATTAATAATAACTTTCCCAATGGATACACTATTACTAAAGTATTGGTTTGAATCAGAGAAAGCCTCGTTCATATTAAAAAAAATGAGTGTCATCAATAACAAAAACGGCATCAGAGCACCTATTCGTGAATGTAGAACCAACTGACTAATCACAGCACATAAGCTGATTTTAGTATCAAAGGCCAGCATATTAAGGTGCTTTACGAAACTGAACCCTTCGATTAACAGCCGCATAAGGATTAACACTAGGCAAAGCCTGGCTTTCACCCATGCCGATTACCTGCAATCTATTTGGGGAAACATTAAAGCTATACCGTAAATAATCTTTAACTGCCTGAGCTCTTTTTTCAGATAAGCTTCTATTATAAGTTTCAGAGCCACCTGCATCTGTATGCCCTTCAATAATGAGTCTTTCATTCGAATTATCTGGAAGTCCTAGCATTTCTCCAATTGCATTTAAAAACGGTTTTGATTCGGCTAATACCTCAAAGGAATTATAAGCAAATTTAATGGGCAAACCAACAGGTTGAGAAACTTGACTTTGTGACGCAACCTTAGGCAACTCTTTTGGTGTTTTATTCGAACTAAAACTAATCGACCTCATTTTTACACCAGTATGCTGCTTAGGTTGGTTTGAAAATAAAATATTACTCAACTCCTCTGCCGATGGCACTCTATTAGAGTACATCTTCACATCTTCTGCACTGACTGACCCAGCTACCATTAAACCAATACCACAATACCCTACTATCTTCAAAATATTCATAATCTTACCCTACCTAGTTTATCTTTAATCTTTTCTTGTTTTCCAGAAACAATTATTTTTTTTCCCAGCGAATCACTTTTTCATCTTTATCAAAAAACACAACTTGTGTTTGATATTCCCATGCTCGCCATTTTTCCCATTCTTTATCCCTAATAGTTCCTGTACATGTCCAACAAGGTCCCCCCCAAGAAGCTTTTACCTGCTCAGCTGTCATTCCTTTAACTAAAAAACCTTTTTTAATAACTTTTACTGTTGCATCATTCCATTCTGGATGTTCTTCAATGAGTTGCGCTCGCCTAACAGGAGGCGATTCACACCCAAACGCTGCTATTAATATTGTAAATAATAATATTTTTTTCATTGCTCTACTCCACTTAACTGTTAATGAATAGTAATATCCGTTGCTGCTCTAACTGGATATATTGACATCTTATTTTCATCAAACCGCCCTGCCTGTGTGAAATGCAGAGATTCAGCAGCTACAGGTCTTGAGCTCGCAATTGCTCTAATCTTATCAGTACCACTTGGACCACTAATATCTAATGAAAATTCAGCTGCCTGAGGGGGAACTTGATAAGTAACGCCTGGCTTACAATAATTATCACTTTGATAAATATTAGGAAATAATGTAGAAATCTCTCCACTAGAATTAATAACCACTAACCGTACATACATTGGCTTATCAACTGAAAAGCTCACAATCATTTTTTCTCCAATATTATATTCAGGCTTATCTGTCCATAACGTTAAATGACCATCATCAATTAGCTCAGATGATACAACTGTCTGCTGGTTATGCTGAATGACCTCTTGAGCTTGAGCATATGCTGTAGAAGCCCTAGGCATTATTTTTCTTCTATGTTTGGTCTTATGATCAACAGGAATGTCTTCAAATAAAGCTAAATATGTTGCCTCATTCACACCTGCGTTTGACAAGCCATTTTTACTTGAAAACTCTTCTAACGCTGCTTTTGTTGCAGGATCTAGCCTTCCAGTTAACTGCACCGGGTAGCCGTATAAATACAAATAGGATTGCATAGTCACTATTTTTTCAGATTCTGACAATTCATAAAATCCATTCAATACTCTATCGATAACAACTTGGTCTCTCTGCCCTCCAGGCAGTAATCGCCAATAAGGTATATTTTGATAACGCCCTATTAATTGAGCCATACTTAATTGAACGAGCAAACGTACAGCGGCATGTCTACCTTGAACTTTTTTGATTGTACCTTTAGCTCCAAAAGTCACACTTTTGATCGTAAACGCAAAACTATCCTCTTTAACCGCTTTATGTAACTGGATTCCATTAACAGCTTGAATTCTAGGAATACCTGCAAGTGTCTTAAAATCAATCAAATTAAAATCCAGGGTAACTTGAGCTAGTGAGCCTTTATTTTGATCCTCAAAACTCATGCCATAATCACCTAAAGTGGCCTCAATCTCTGACGAATCACCTTTAGTCACCAGTCCTCTATCAAACTCTGTAATTCCACCAGAAACAACTACATCAGGAATTTTTTTATTTTCAAACGCTGTTTCTGAATACCCAGTATTGACAGACATTGCAAAAAACTCAGGATCATAAGGAATAAATGTTACATTTCCTCCAATAGCATTAAGCGTACTTTTAACTATTTCTGTTATATCCCTTGGTATTTCCGCTCGAGTTGCAGCAGAGGAGCCCGTGTTATCACCAATCGTTTTACTCATTATATTTAGAGATGGAGTACCATAAATTACACTCATCATTCCTAAACTTCTAATTGCATCCTGATATATAGTTAACTTTGCTTCAGGTAAAGTGACATTTAAGTCTACATCTGCATTTTGAGGGTTTAAACCACATGCCCCAACTAACAAGACCAGCCCTAAAGATAACGCACCCGAACGTATTTTATTAAGCATAATTTCATTCATCATATTTCTCCTATATATCAGAATTATTATTTTCCACAAACAGCGGTTGTTCCTTTATTTGTACTTATATTTATAACTTCCTTAATTTTACTACCAGCACCAACAACAATATTCCCTGAACCACAAGAACTTGATTGAGAACCTCCAGATTTATTATTAGCTTTTTGTTTTGCCAAGCTCTTCCTTATAATAAACTGAGTATTCTTGCCTAAATCTAGCCCATCATCTACTGGTGTATCAATGCCGATACCGTCATCTAAATCATTAGCATAACTATTGCTTATCACTAAAAAAAGAGCAATTAATAAAAGTCGCATAATCATCTTAGCTCTACCCTATTAAATTAAAATATACATACATTTAATGAAGGGGCTTACTGAATTATAATCAACCAAGCCTCTTCGACTAACTCAAAGCATTCTACTTGATTTCTACAGACCCAACATTCGCTGAGTTTTCTTCGCCAATCGCTATCGCTGCATTTCCTTTATTCAATGATTTATTTAAGATGATGCTTTTAGTCACTTTTGAGCCTGTAATCGCTACTGATCCAACATTTGCTGCATTGTCTTTACCGATGGCAATCGCTGCATTGTTTTTGTTTAATGATTTATTAAGAATAATACTCTTTTTTACTTTTGAGTCTTTTATTGCTACTGAACCAACATTCGCCTGATTACCTTCTCCAATCGCTATCGCTGCATTATTTTTGTTTAGCGACTTATTTAAGATGATGCTTTTATTTACTTTTGAGTCCTTAAGGCTTACTGAGCCTACATTGGCTTCATTGTTTCTACCTATGGCAATCGCTGCATTGTTTTTGTTTAATGATTTATTTAAGATGATGCTTTTCTTCACGTCTGTTTCTGCTAACGTCATCGTTGAAGTTAAAACAACTGCTGCACTCATTGTGATGATAATTAATTTGTTCATGATCGGACACCTTTATAAAATATGTAAATTTAGTTTTTTAACCCAGGATCAACACCCTTAATCGGTCTTGCTCTGGGTTATTCTGTACGTTTTCTTAGAACGTGATTCTATGATATAGTTTTTTTCTGTTACTGCATGTACTCCAGTTACTTCTTTTTTGTGACTTATTACCCTACCGCTTGTTTATTAAAAAAGGGGCGCCTCATACTTAAAAAACTTGAGTTACCAAGCTAACGGTAATTTCTTCATTATGGTAATAACTTTATTTTCAATAGAAATGTATCCACCATTTTCTAAATCTTTCATAATTCGAGTAACCATTTCCCTTGAAGACCCAATCCTCAAGGCAATATTTTTATGAGTGAGTGTCTTATTGACGACATTCTCTCCATTATCAGTTACAACTGATAAATCACTCAATAGCAATGAAAACCGATTATAAACATCAAGTAAAGCAAACCCTTCAACTTTGTCTGTCAGCATACGAATCTTAGAGCATAAATGACTGACAATATTTAATAACATATTGGGATTCCTTTTTATAATCTGCAAGAAATCACTCTTATGGATCGTAATGAGGGAGCAATTCGTTGTTGTGGTAATATTTGTCGATATAGGCGCTTCATCAAGCAAAGATAATTCACCAAAATAATCGCCTACAACTAGTGTTGAGAGAATTAACTCTTTCCCGCTTTCAGTTAATATAAATACATCAACACTACCTTCCTTAAGAATATACATTGCAAAATTTTCATCACCTTTTGAAAAAATCTGAGTATTTTTTTTAAACACTCTGGCCTTGGCAATATTACTAATTAGCTCAATCTCATCTTCAGTCAATCCTTTAAAAATATCTATTTTGTTTAAAATTTCAACAATACTCATAACATATCCTCCTCCCTTAACAAAAACCATATTTTTATGCTGTTTATTTCAATATAGCTTGATACCCAAAAAATAAAACAAACATTCCCTTCAATCATCTTACTAGATACCATGCTTGATTTATAAATACATTTAATTGCTCTTTCACTAAAACTTATTAACTATAGACCATAAAATTGTTATATTTACTGCATCCACCCGGTTATTACGAATATCATTCAAATGCCCAATAAAATTCTGTTTTTTATTTTTTCACTCTTAATATCAAACCTCAGTGCAAATGACCTTGATCCCTATACAATTTTTCAAAACCATTATTTGGCCATTGGGGGGGTTGAAAAACTAAGAGCAATTAAAACCAGTTACACTCAAGGGCAAATAAAAGTTGATAATTTAACAGGCACTTTCTCTGAGTGGTCTGAAACACCAATACGATACAGGCTAAATAAAGACTTTTCTGTGATCACACGGCAAGCAGGCGATAATGGAAAACATGCCTGGAGCAAAGATACTAATGGTAAAGTATTAATTTATAAAGACAATAAAAGCCAACAACGACGTCAACTTAGCATATTGATGAACGATTATGCCCATATCAATCGTAACGATAAAAATTTCACACTAAGTTATAAGGGATTCATTAATATTGATGATAAACCTACTTATGCTATAAAGCTAAGTAACCGCATTAATGATGATATCTACTGGTACTACTTTGACAGCAAAAGCTTTTTATTAGTCAAAACGGTTGAAAAACAGCCCGATATAGAAATTCACAGCCATTATCTAGATTACCGTTTGACTGATGGCGGAATTCTGATGTCATTCAATATAGAAAGTGAAATAAAACCAAGAAACAAACATAAAAGTATTGTTATCAAAAAATTTCAAGCCAACCCGAAAATCCTTGATAATTTTTTTAAAATGCCGGCGAACAGCTTAAGTTCGATAACTTTTAAACAAGGTAATAGCGCAGAAGATATACCCTTTGAGTTTAATGGCTCTCTTATCTATTTCCCTCTACTAGTTCAAAACAATCAAACATTGTGGATCATTGATAGCGGTGCTTCCTTATCTTTAATAGATGAGGATTATGCAAAAGAACTTGGACTAAAAATTTACCCTGGAATCAAAGGGTTTGGTTTTGGGGGAACCTTTGACCTATCCTATGTTAAAGTTCCTTCTTATGGCCCCCAAAAAGTGCAGGTTAAAAACCAAACCATTTATGCTTATAAAGGACTCGCTCAGAATTTTGATTATCTTCAGATAAAGGGTATTCTAGGCTATGATTTTTTATCTCGTTTTATAGTCAAAATTGATTATCACAAACAACTTATTTCCTTTTATGATGATCATACTTTCCAATACAAAGGAAATGGGACAAGCATAGATGCACCGTTAAAATACAATACTTTTTCCATTCCAGTAAGTTTAGAAAACCAATTTCACGGTTATTGGTCTATTGATATTGGAGCCTATGACTCATCTCTACATTATGCATATGCAAAAAAAAATGGGTTACTACAACGAAAGGGGATAGAAACTACAAGTTCAGGCATTGAAAGTGCAATTATAGAACGTAGTGTAGAATTTCATTCTATAAAACTGGGACCCTATACTATGGAACCCGTTATGATTAATATTCCTGTATCTAAAAGTAGTGGAATTGGAAGTTTTGGTGAACTCGTGGGAAATATAGGTAATTCAATATTACGTAATTTCACACTCTACCTGGATTATCAAAATCAAAAAATCATTCTTGAGACGGTTAATAATTAACCTTAAAAAATGCGATAGCCGCCAGTTTCATCTACAGGGCCCTTCAACTCAGCAAAAGCAATTATTGAAGAGTTTTTCATCTTTGCCAACTACTGTTTAATCGTCAAATTAATAGAATCAAGATCTTATATGCTATATTAAATTCTATTATCGGCTTATGAAAGTGAGATAACCATGAAATTAAAATTTTTCAGTTATTCAATATTATTCATCTTATCCTCCTTAGCTCATGCTGACATAGGTATGTCCGGAATGATATCCAACCAAATCACACGAACAGTTAATGATGGAATTGCCAAGAACTTATTTGACAACCTGATCATTCCTCAGCTAAAGGTGAAAAATTCATCTGGCAGCATTATTGATATGCAACAAAGTTCAAAACAGCGATTTTTATCTCTGCTTCTTGAAGATGGTACTGTAAGAATATGGGATCTAAAAGTGGGCGTACAACGTCCCATGATAAAAGCAAAAAATGGCATCATTAGTGCCTTTGCAGCTGATGCACTGCAAGATACGCTTTATATTGTTAATGACACATCGATAGATGCCTATGACTTTCTAACTGCAAAACCACTCAGCTCTTTTTCTACTACAATTAATGATATAAAGAAAATATCCTATTCTTCCAGTAATTCAACATTCGTTCTTGCTGATAAAAAAAACAACTTAAGCGCTTTGCATACAAAATCTCAAAAACAGCTTTGGGATACCCCCGTTTCTAGTGGCGATATTCAGAAAATACGTATAAATCCTTCAACCGAAGTCCTCGCCATTTTAGTTCGAAAACCAACATTATTTTCCTTTTCTGAGCGACTTGAAATAAGAAGTTTATCAAACGGCTCCATCTCTAAAGTGCTTGATAATAACGGTGGAAAAATTAGTTCTTTTCAGTTTTCTCAAGCAAATATACTTGAGGCTATTTATGAGAATGGAGATATTATCAACTGGAATACCGCCACCGGCGAACAAATATCCTCTAAAAATACAGGTCACTCAATAATTGCTGTTAGTAAAACACCCAATGGTATTACAGCTTATGTGATAGACAAAAACACAATCTCTATCATTAATCAAACGGGGGAAACCTTATCTCATATAACCAAAGAAGGAATAGGGACTCAATCAATTAAATTATTGGCAAATGGAAATAAATTATTAACCGTCAGTCATGATGGAAAAGCATTTCTCTGGGATACAAAAACAGCAACCAAAGTTTTACAAATAATTTCAACCAAACAGGGATGGAGCATTGTCGATAATTTGGGCCGATTTGATAGCTCTGAAAAAGGAATGCCAAACATATCATGGGAAGCAGAAGATAAAGAAATTCCTATTGATAGCTTTTCTAAAAAATATTATGAGCCAGGGTTATTAGCAACCACCTTAAAAGATGAAAGCTATTTAAATAAAAACCCTGATGCCATAAAAAAAGGGATTACGTTACCTCCGGAACTAAAGGTTGTCGTACAAGATATTAAAACGACTGGCCAATTTGCAGAGTTAACAGTTGAAGTTTATGGGCAAGGAGGCGGTATAGAGGATGTTAATCTATACCACAACACTAAAATCATTCGGAAAGATAAAACAATTGTTAAAGATAAATCGTTTGTCAAAAACAACCGTGAACATAGGTCTATGAAAATGCGGGTCACCCCTGTCAATGGAGTAAATTCTGTCAAAGTTATAGCATCAAACAAAATGGGAATAGAAGGACAAAGTAAAGAACTTCAATTCGAGATAAAAAAAGCAGATAAACAACCCATTTTGCGTGTTATCACAATTGCTGTTAATCAATATAAAGATGCTCAGTTAAATTTGGATTATAGTGTACCCGACGCACAAACTATTGCAAACATTCTAAATAATAACGAATTTTCTAAATTTAGAAATGTAGAAAAAAGGCAACTATATAATGCCAGTGCAACTAAAATGTCCATCATCTCGGAACTGGTCAATTTAAGTAATGGTGCTAAAAATGATGTGCTAGCCATCTATTTTGCAGGCCATGGCATTTCAATTAATGGTGAGTGGTACTTTTTACCTTATGAAACAGAGCTGCAAGCCGACATGAACTATTTTGCCAGCGTAGGCATATCAGCATCTGATTTAAGTTCAATTTTTGTTGACTCAAATATACAACACATCCTGCTAATGATTGATGCCTGCTACTCTGGTGCTAGTGTGGATTCATTCAGACGATTACAAAACTCACAGAGACACTTTAGCAGGGATATTAGTAAATCCGTTGGAATCACAGTAGTCACGGCAACCAGAAAAGACCAGGAGGCCGCTGAGCTATCTGAGTTAGGACATGGCTTATTCACTTATGTTTTATCAAAAGGTATGAATGGTGAAGCCGATTGGTGGCCAAAAAATAAAGAAATCAGCGCCCATGAGTTAGCAAAATTTTCCACAGATACCATCCCCTTATTTTCCAAAAAGTATTTAGGGTCTGCGCAAGAACCTACTGCTTTTACTATGGGCAAAGACTTTTCTTTGCTTTCTATTAAAAAGTAGCCCAACCTCTTAACAAAACCCATATAGCTTACAGAGATCTAAATAGCTTTTCTCTGTAGGTGTTGGGCTATTACTTCATCTTTGATAGTGGAATTTTTGGCCTACTCTAATGCCTGTATTGTCAATCACGCCCGCATTAACTTCCAACATAAATTTAGCTTTTTTATTAGATTCATAAACTATGCAAGGCTCCTGCATACATGGTTTCAACCCTTGATTAATTGAAACAACTTTACCCTTCTCAGATAAAAAAACAACATCCAATGCGATTAAGGTATTTTTCATCCATACTTTTTGAATATTTTCCTGTTCAAAAACAAATAACATACCCCTATTTACAGCTAAAGACGACCTAAACATAAGGCCTTGTGCTCTCTGTTTTTCTGTTTCAGCAATTTCAACAATCAATTTCAAACCTTGATATGGGAAAATCACTTGAGCCTCTCTACCGTTACTATCAAGGTGAGGGGATGATAATTCAATCCACAACCATAGAATCACTATACCGATAATAAAATAAATAATTTGTTTTTTACTCACTCAACAACCAACTAACAACGTTCATATCAAACTACATTTATTTACAGACATAAAAAAGCCCCGATAAACGAGGCTTTTTATCCTTAATTATGACTAATAATATTTAGAATGCTAAACGAGCATTTATACTACCCGTAATATAATCATTGTCTTCATCATTGATATCATGTTGAATTTTAGCACCTATTGTTAAATCATTACTTAAGGCATATTCTGTACCATATCGCATAAAGGCAATGCTATCACGAACTCGTGAACTTGCACCACTAGCTTCTCGATCATAGTATTCATATAACAATCCAGTATAAGCACGAAGTTTATCGGTTAGTTTATAGCCAATTTCACCATCACCCACCCAGGTCAATTCATCAAAAGAATTATCTCTGGCACCGCCATTTTCAACCGAAGTAATGGTATGTTTATACCGTACACCCATACGTGCTTTTAAGATAAATGAATTAATGACTTTAAAAGCATTCATGTTAAATTCTGTTACATAATCATGAGTATCCTGATCATTACCGCCATCAACTCTATTTGTATGGGTATACAAATAACCGGCTAAACCTGAAGCAAATAAGTAATCATTAAGTTTATAAGCAGCATACGGAGTAAAACCTACTGTATCAGATGTAGAAGTTGTTGTTCCTTGCTCATCTTCTGTATGTGCATAAGCCAAAGATGTACCAAAAAACATATCACCCATTGCTTTATCAAAACCAGCGGTAAATTGATAAATATCAGTATCAAAGTGTGTACCCTGATCCTCAGAAATTTGAGTTAAATTGCTTGTTCCCCAGAAAGATAAATCAGAGCCTTTATCAGATGAAGCAGCCATTGTATTATTACTGCTCGACGTATCCATTCCCCATAAATCAGGTGCTGCAAATAAGATATGTTCGAAGGTTACCTTTGAATGGGTTCTGATAATTTGAGGAGCAGCTGCTGAGTCAGATGCTGTACATACAATATCAAAAAATCCTGGCGATCCTGTTGGTACTAATTTATGACCCAAACCTGATTCGGTACATTGTGAGGAAAATGATACAACATCCCCCACTTGAGCAGCCATAACTGCCATACTCATAACAACAAGTAAAACAGATACTAGCTTTATACTTTTAAATTTCATAGAAGCTCCCACTTTTGAATAACATTTTAATTACACTCTAGGTTTTAGTGTAGCACAAAAGCAAAACCATGTTGCTTTATGTGTAAAAAATCGCTACTCTGTTGATTTAACAATGTTTAATTTATGTAATAAACTTTCTGTTAACACTCCATCAACCTTAATAACCTGACTTTTCTGAAAATTTCTGATTGCTTTACGCGTATTTTTCCCCATCAAACCATCGGCAGTTCCAGGCTTAAAACCAAGGCTTTGTAGTAATTGCTGGGCTTTTTTGATTTCACTTTTTGCAAAAAGCTTTTTATCTAAAAACGGCGTATCAGGTTTTTGTGCTTCTATCATTTTATCAGCAAGATTTTTATTAACCTCCTGACTCACTGTTCGACTAACCTCATTGCTGATCAGACTATTTATATCTGCAGCAGCAGATGAAACCATTACAGATAATGGAATAAATAAAGCCAAACTAATTTTACTATTTACTTTCATATATCACATCCTCATAAAAACAAAAAATATTAATACCTACCCAGTTTGATATTTGAATTATAGCTACTTATTGAATAAGCCCTAACAATTCACCCCAGCCATCATCCCAACAACACGCATGGTCCTTCGCAGGAAATTCATAATATTGAACATTTTCCTGCTCCTCTGCATATTCTTTAATTATAAAAGAAGGCACAATCTCATCATCTTTTCCGGCAAAATGAATTTGCTTAATAGTCATATTCAACATTTTTTCATCAGCGGGATTCATTGACTGAGCTAATGCAGAATAACCATGAAACTCACTCCATTTTGTTACATCCAAATTGGCTGCAACGGTTACAACGGTAGATACAGCGTTTACCTTATCAGCCATTAATATTGCCAGAGCACCACCACCACTATAACCAATAAGAACAACTTCATTATATTGATGCTTAAGTAACCAGCTATTTAATACCTGGGTCATACTCTCGACCACCTCTTTAGCATAGCGATGAGAAGTCCAGTATTTATTGTCGCAAGTATTAAGATTGCTTAAACCATAATAGCAAGGTCGGCCTAGCAAAATTGCAGGAGCTTTATCTTGCTGCATTAATGCCAGGATCAATGGATTTCTAGCTGTTGGATCTTCCGCAATCCAGCGATTTCTTTCCCAAGGCGTACCATCTCCATCTAAATAAACATGAAGCACACCTCCTGTCTTTAAATTTTTTGCCGAATAAACTTTATGCTGAAATCTATTAGAACTAAGTAGCTCAGCTTTAAGCCCCAAGTCTTGTGCTTGCTTGTGAAATCGTTGAGCGGGTGTCATACAGCTCTCTAAAATCATTACAAATAAAACTAAAATTAGTCTTTTCACTTTAACTCTGTTTGTCTATAGCAGAATTCACTATCTTTCATCACAACTGCACAAACATCTTCTTTATTAAGTACTACATCAACTATTTTCCAATCCATAACTAGTCCATAGCCCTCAGGAATTCGCATAAAATGTGTTTGCTTTTTCGGGTTAACAACACATCGAATCAACCCTAAGGCAACCCCCCTACCGACAGCCTTAACAAAAGCTTCTTTTCTCACCCAAAGCCGATAAAACATCTTTACTTTTTGATCCTCAGACAAGCTTAGCCAATACTGTTTTTCTTCTACAGAAAAACATTTATCAACTAAACCTAAAAAACCAGCTCTCTTCTTATACTGTTCTATATCAACACCGATTTCTCCACAATTACTCACGGCAATAACAAGTTTATTATCAGTATGTGACAGATTAAAAAACACCTCACCATGCGCTAAAAAAGGTTTTCCATATTCCCCTATTTTAAGTTCAACCCGCTGTGGATCAACATTGATGCACTCCCCCAACACACTCCTTAATACACCTCGGGTTTTAATATATTTTTGTTGTAGCTCAGGACGAGCGAAACGCATAGCTTTTTCTTTTTCATCATGATTTAAAAACTGATAATAATCCGGCTCCTCTATCCCTACAGGCAAAATATCACCATGCCATATCTCCAAAAAATTATCCGTCATTGCATATTCCTTTATTTGACTAATGCCAAACCTTCTCCTCTTGGGTCAGATTCCGCCATCAGCTTCCCATTATGCTTATGAATTTGAACAGCTTGCATATTGCCATATCGATAGCGAATTTCCTTTAATTTATGCCCTAATCGAGTTAACCCTTCAATTTCATCATTGGTCATCCCACCCTTCTCATATTGAATACGATCAGGGATATACTGATGATGAAAGCGAGGTAGCCAGACCCAAGACTCTGGTCCCTTGCCTTCAGAAAAATCTAGCACCGCCAGTAAAACCATAGAAATAATTCGACTGCCTCCCGGTGTACCCAAAACAGCAACTCGATTAGCATCTTCAATAAAAGTTG
>ENA-OSET01001890-OSET01001890.1-sediment-metagenome-genome-assembly--contig:-NODE-1890-length-21000-cov-2.851360_pt1 | contig 21000 bp, 29 predicted proteins | sample MGYA00237882_ERZ534229 | MGnify/ENA primary metagenome ERZ534229 (study PRJEB26408, sample SAMN06266212) | sediment metagenome | isolation source: Hudson Canyon methane seep mesocosm | place... | reverse complement strand
ACCCGGTTGAATATCGCTTGCCCAGGGTGAGCCAGGTTCAGGTTCACGAAAAAATTGGTTTGGACTTTGGCACAGTGCTACGGGCGTCTCTGCGACAGGATCCCGACATTCTGTTAGTGGGTGAGATTCGAGACGGGGAGTCTGCAGAAATTGCGCTGCGCGCTGCGATGACGGGCCATATGGTTCTCTCGACACTGCACACCAACGATGCGGTTACCTCTGCGTTACGACTGATTGATATCGGTGTTGACGGATATCTGGTGGCCACGGCTTTGAAGGCAATTATTGCCCAGCGTCTGGTGAGGAGAGTGTGTAGTAGTTGTGTCGCAGATCATGAACCCGATGCCAACGAACGGCAGTTGCTTGCGTTAATCGGTAAAGGCCGAGACCTGTCGAAAGCAGTATTCAGGCGAGGTGTGGGTTGCCCCCATTGTTTTAATACCGGTTATCGTGGACGAATCGGTGTTTTTGAAATGCTTGAGATTAATCGCCCCATGGCAGATGCCCTGCGGGAAAACAGTATTGCCGGGTTCTCCAAAGCGTGTCATGACAACCCCAATTTTCACCCGCTTAATTTAAGTGCACTCGACTATGCCATTGAAGGTGTAACGACCTTGGAAGAAGTGATGCGTGTATCTGCGCAAGTAGAAGATGAACTAACCATCGAAGATAGTGAGTAGTTGATCTATGGCATCTTTTTCTTTTAAAGGCCGAAACGCTCAAGGGCAGGAAGTGAAGGGGCAGCTGGAAGCCGCCACTGTTGATGTGGTGGTGGAGCAATTAACCCGGCGCGGTCTAACACCCATTAACGTAGAGGAAGTGCAGGCCCCGTCTGAACTTATGGCTCGTTTAGAAACCTATCTAAACGACAAGCCAGTGACCATTGTTGATTTGATTATTTTCTGTCGACAAATGTACACCGTGAATAAGGCTGGCGTGCCGCTGATTCAAGGCGTGCGGGGCTTAGCAAACTCGCTGAACCACCAGCGTTTCCAGCGAGTATTACACGATATAGCCGATCAGCTGGAGAAAGGGGTAGAGCTATCGGCGGCCATGAGTCTACACCCCGATGTCTTCAACAAACTGTTTATTAGCCTCGTGAATGTAGGTGAAAACAGTGGCCAGCTGGAAGAGGCATTTAACCAGTTGAGCCTTTACCTCGAGCGTGATCTCGACACCGCCAAACGCATTAAATCAGCTACCCGTTACCCTTCCTTTGTATTGTTTGCACTCGTGATTGCGATGGTGGTTATCAACATTTTTGTTATTCCGAATTTTGCGGATATGTTTGCAAAATTCGGGGCAGATCTTCCTTTGCCAACCATCATATTACTGAATACCTCTCAGTTTTTTGTCGATTACTGGCCCTATATGCTGGGCACAGTTGTGGCGAGTTGGCTCCTATTCAAACAACATATAAAAACCGAAGTGGGCAGCCGTCAGTGGGGGCAGTTTTTGTTGAAGATCCCCATCGTTGGAGACATTGTAGAGCGGGCTTCAATGGGCCGTTACGCCCGTTCGTTTGGCCTGATGTTAAGTTCCGGAGTTCCCCTGATACAGGCCTTGACCCTATGCTCCAAAGTGATTGATAACCCTTGGTTAGGGGATAAAATTCTCGGTATACGCGAAGGCATTGAGCGCGGCGAGGGCCTTCACACAACCCACAGTGCCAGTGGTATGTTCACACCTTTAGTATTGCAAATGATTGGTGTGGGGGAGGAGAGCGGGCAGGTGGATACCCTGCTTCAGGAAGTGGCAGAGTTTTATGAGCGAGAAGTTGATTATGACCTGAAAACCCTGAGTGACCGTATTGAACCGATCATGATTGTGATCATGGCTAGTTTTGTATTGATATTGGCGCTGGGTATTTTCTTACCCATGTGGAATATGTACAGCTTGCAGGCGGCATAAACATGAGGAAACTCGAGAACGAGAAAGGGTTTAGTCTGCTTGAGTTGATCATTGTGGTCACAATGATTGGCCTGTTGGCGGCCTGGGGGCTCAAATATTACAACGAAGATATTAACGATGCCCGCAGGATCAGTATTAAAACCCTGTCTTACAATTTCAATACAGCGGTAGCCGGCGTACATGCACAATGGTTGCTGCAATCAGACAAAAGTCAGCCTGTTGATTTGGATGGCACATTAATAGCGGTTAATCGTTATGGCTGGCCTAAAGGGGTTGCTGCAGGCGCGGTGCAGTCCGGAGGGTCTTCCTATCCGGGGAGTGTACAGCAACGACATTGCGCTGAATTGTGGATGAACTTGCTTCAGAATCCAGCGCCTTATGTGCTGGCCGGAGACCCAGAGGACCAGGGTGTGAGGTATCGGGTATCAATCGCCCAACCTGGGGTGTGCCGATTTGGAGTGACAACAAGACAGGGCAAGCACTACTATTTTGACTATTACAGTCGAAACGGTCAGGTAATATCGGCTTCTTCTTAAGAAACACTCTTAAGATATGGCCTAAAGTATGCACTCTATCACATTGATTAACATGAATAATTGGCAAATGGCGCAATTAGGGTTATATTCATGGATCAGTATGCGGGTAACTGAGCTGTAGGCCGGCTGCGTAGAATAGGTAAGTAAGAGTTATAGAATTAAGTAGTGGTATCGCTAAAAGAGTCGCTGGAGACTAATAAAATGAAAAAACAACAGTCTGGTTTTACACTGATTGAACTAATTGCGGTTATTGTTATTTTGGGCATTTTGGCGGCGACCGCGGTGCCGAAGTTTGTGGATCTGTCTAGTGCTGCAGAGGCAGCCGCGTTGCAAGGCGTAAAAGGGGGGATCGAAAGTGCTGCCAGTCTTAACTACGCCCATGACTTGGCGCTGGAGGCGGGTTTGCAGAACGGCACATCACAAACTCTGGATTCATGTACTACTGCTGAAGTTAACTCGGTAATGCAATCCGCGTTGGATGCGACTGAATATACCGTAACGGGAGCGGGTACCGCAGCACAAGGCGTCGCCTTTGATTGCACTTTAACTCAGGTAAATTCTACCGATACCGTCACGATCACATTGATAGCGACTACAACGACGACATTCCCATAGTAGAAACTTGTTAAGTTGGGGCAGGCATTGAATCTGCAACGGCGCTTCACAAAAGGTTTCACGCTGATAGAGTTAGTTACAGTTCTACTGATTCTATCAGTCATAGCTGTCTACATGAGCTACCGAACTAGCAATATCAGCTGGAGCCAGCTACAGACAAGCCGCGACGATTTGGTCGCGGCTTTGTTTTATGCGCAACAGCTGTCCATGGCGCGAGACAGTGCTGGCAACCCCATCACCTTTGTCGCCACCAACAGCAGCACTATCCGTGTTCAGGAGTCAGCAGCTGACGTTGGCAATGACTACCCTGTAACCTTTGCCCGAGGCGTTGTGTTGACCGCTCCGGTGGCGTTCCCCTTCACTTTAACCTACGACAAGCTAGGCCGAACAAATGCGACAACCTTCACCCTGAGTGGTGGCGGCAACTCAGTAGACGTTGTTGTCAGCGGGAGTGGCTATGCAAGATAGTGCTCGTGGTTTTACTCTTTTCGAATTACTGGTCTTTATTGTTGTGGTCAGTCTGTCTCTAGGGGCGCTGGTACCGGTGATTAATCAATCATTAGTTCATAGTGTTGACCCTATTGTCCGTATCCGTTTACTCGAGTTAGCCCAGGCACAAATAGATGAAGTGCAATCCAGAAAATACGATGAAAATACGCCGACGGGTGGCACACCAGCCTGCATCGCGGGTTGCGCCGGCATAGGTCTGGAAGGTGAAAATATTAATGTCGCCTCTAGTCTGGATGATGTAGATGACTTCCATGGTTACAGTGCCACACCGGTCCCGGGTTATAGCGTGTCAGTTGCGGTAACCCTGGCTGGCGCCGATCTAGGTTTGCCTGCAGCAGATGCGAAACGTATTACCGTGACTGCAACTGGAGCAGGTGAAACCTTAACGCTGAGCAGCTACCGGGCAAACTTCTGATGAAAGTCCGAGGGTTTACACTCATTGAGCTTATGGTTGTTATCGTTATTTTGGCGGTAGTCGCCACGGCGGGAACACAATTTATCGTCAGCACAATACAGTCCTATAACCAAACCCAAACTCGCTCCAAGTTGATCAATACGGGTAGGCAGGCGATTGAGCGGGTAACACGACAGTTGCGAGGGGCCTTGCCCTATAGCTTACGTTTAACCAATACCAATGCCTGCATCGAGTTTTTACCTATTGCGGGCGGTGGTAATTATCTGGCAGATCTACCCGACACCGACAATGGAGCGCCCGCCGCGATTTCCTTTGCAACCGCCACCCACGCTGTTGATTTTGGTACAGCTGAATATGTGAGTGTGGGTAGTCTGGCCTCTACCGAGGTATATGGTGCCGGCCCGGTTTCTCTGGCGACTCTAGATGCGGATGCACCGGCATTAGTCACCCTGACAGCCGCTAAGTCATGGCAGCGCAATTCGATCAACCGGCGATTCTACTTGGTCGACAATCCTCAGGCATTTTGTGTGCAATCGGGTGAATTGCGCTTTTATCAAAACCTTGATGTTACAGCTGCAAGTGTGCCGGGTTTGGCCGGTGCCTGTGTGGAAACCGGCTGCAGCGTGCTGGCGCAAAACATAAGCGGTGCTGCGGATTTTCAGCTGTCGGCAGGCACTGAAGATCGCAATACCAAAGTGACGGTTGGTTTGAGCTTTGTTGAGGGCGGTGAAACCGTCACACTGAGTCAGGGGGTATTGATTCGCAATGTACCTTAAGGTGTCTTTTGCAAAACAGTCCGGGTTCTTGATGCCCGTTGCCGCCTTTATTTTAGTGGTTATGGGTTTGTTTGCCGTCACAGTGACTCGCAATAGTGCTCAGACAAATACCGCAACGATCCAGGAAGGCATTTCGATCCAGGCCTTTTTTGCGGCAGAAAGTGGCGCCCAGCGTGGTATGAGTACCGTTTTCTATCAAGCGGGCAGTCCAACGCGTGCCACTGCAGATGCCGGTTGTACGGCCTTGAATGCCAGCCCGGAACCTGAAATAACCTTTAATGTTGATGGCTTGAGCAACTGCACAGCCACCCTTGCCTGCACGCGCACTATCGATGCGGCTGATACCACCAGCTTTTATCGTATTAATAGTGTGGGCGTCTGCGGCGGAGGGGATGTCACTTCATCCCGCAGTATTGAAGTGGCCTCTTTCATTGCGGACAGTGAGTAATATTTTACTGCTTTGACGCTATCGCCTGCTCTACCAATTCCAGTAATACACGATCTACCACCGGTTTTTCGATAAAGTTACTTGCCCCTGATTTTAGTGCTAGCACGGCACTGGCTATGTCGCTGTCGGCGGCAATCATCACAATAGGGAGCTTGGGGCGAATTTCGTGAAGTGCTTTTATTAGGCTGGGCCCCTGCATTGATGGCATGCTGGCACTGGCAACAATTGCGGTAGGTATCGCGGCACGCATCGTATCTAATAGACAAACAGGGTCTTCAAACGTGCTGGTTTCATAACCTGCACAGCGAAAGAGTGCCTGCATGGATGCCAGTGACTCTGGTTCCGAATCAAGCAGGAATATGGGGGCACTCTGAATCATGTTTTTTACCTGAGGGTGAGAGCCTCCATGGTAGAGGAATTCAGGGTGCCGTAGCTTGACTTTGGTCAAGCTTTAATCGTCCAGGCGAGAGAGTCTTTGAATCAATTGGGCCAGTGAGGGGGCGGCCATTTTTTCCATCACATGAGCGCGGTGAACTTCAATGGTGCGCTGGCTGAGGCACAGGTCTGCGGCAATGACTTTATTGGCTTTGCCATCGAGCATGCACTCGAGTACCTGTTTTTCTCTGGGGGTCAAAGTCTCGAGTTGGCTTTGTGTTTCTTTTTTATGCGAGCTCAAGTCCTGCCGTTCGGCATGCAGACGAAGTGCTTGCTGTATTCTGTCGAGTAAATCCTGATCTCGAAAGGGTTTGGCAATAAAGTCCATGGCCCCTTGTTGGATCGCTTTGACCGCCATGGGAATATCGCCATGGCCGGTGATAAAAATAATGGGGAGGTCGCTGCCTTTCTCCAGTAGTTTCTGCTGAAGTTCAGTGCCGCTCATACCGGGCATGCGAATGTCCAGAATCAGGCAGCTTTGGCGCTGATCCTGATGCACTGCGTCATAGCTCTCTAGAAATGCGAGGGCGCTGTCGAAAGTGACTGCATCCAGACCGACAGTTTCTAACAGCAGCGCAAGGGAATCTCTTACCGCCTCGTCATCATCGACGATATAAACGACCTGGGATAGTTCATTCATTGTTGGCCTGGCCTCCTTGCTCCGAAGCAGTGTTGTTATCTAATGCGGTGGGTAGCGTAAAATAGAAGTTGGTGCCACCTTCCGGGTTGCGCCGATACCCTAGTTCGCCACCGTGGGCTTCAATAATAGTTTTACAGATAGATAAACCCATGCCCATGCCGGAATCTTTGGTGGTAAAAAAGGGTTCAAAAATACGCTCGCCCAGATCACTATCTATGCCGCTGCCATTGTCTAATACTCTAACCGTGATTCGATCGGATCCGGAATATTCAGTCGATAAAGTAATTGGGCTGTTTTCCTGGCTGGCATCAAGCGCGTTCAATACAAGGTTTAATAACACTTGCTGAATCTGAGTGGGATCGGCCATGACCCGAGCCAGGGCGGCATCGAGTTTTAATTGGATGTTGGGCGCTGAGTGTTTGTTATTCAGTGTAACAATATCCATTACCGCCAAAATTAATGTGTCGAGCTCGCATACCTGTCTTTCGGTATCCTGTTTTCTTACCCAGGTTCTTATGCCCTCAATAATGGAAGCCGCCCGCAGTGACTGTTCGGCTATCTTATCCAGCGGTTTAATCGCCGACTTAAGATTAGGTGGGTCATTGCTCAATAACCGTCGACAGCTTTGTGCGTAGGTGGCAATGGCTGTTAGGGGTTGATTCACCTCGTGGGCGATATTGGCCGCCATTTCTCCCATCATGCCAATGCGGGACACCTGAGCGAGGCGAGACACAAGCTGATGAATCTCCTGCTCTGCCTTCGCCAATTGCTCTTCACGGGCCTTTTGGGCGCTGAGATCATGGATGATACCCACAAAGCTCATGTGATCACCGTCTTTATAATCCCCGACGGACAGATATATAGGGAATATCTTGCCGGATTTGCTCTGTGCGCTCACCTCTCGGCCAATGCCGATGATTTTAGCCTGCCCGGAAGCGAGGGAGTTACCAATGTATTGGTCGTGCCGAATACGATCGGGGGAGGGCATTAATACACTGACATTTTGACCTAGCAACTCCTCCTTATTATAGCCAAATAAGCGTTCTACGGCGGCATTGGCGGCGGTGATAAGGCCCTGCTGGTCGATCAGGAGAATGCAGTCTACTGCCGCGTCCATCAGGGCTTTGAACTGTCTATTCGGCTCGAGAGTGTCGGTAGGGGCTGGGGCTGCTGGTTTCATGGGTAAGGTTGCTCAAAGATGAGGCTGATGGGCTGGCCTAGATCATAAACGAATTCTGGCTAAAGAACCTACGTATAAACCACAGTATTCGGCTGAATCTTTACGTATTTGCGCGAATGATGGTATTTGGGTAATCCGTTTAAACTGAGCCAACATTGTGAAACGGACGTTGGAGATTTTAAACATGGTTATGTCAATTGCATCCAGAACCACCCAAAACAAAAGGGCTGTAACAGGAATCGCCTGTCAGGGCTGTGCTTTTTCGCCCCTGTGTTTAGACCGAGACAAGGTCTTTGAATCCTCAAATACTGAGTTTTTACATGGCTTGAAACAGGGAAAGCCCATTCGCAAGGGGACTTCTATCTACAGCCAGGGTGCTGAGTTCAAATCCCTTTATGTGGTTAGGTCCGGCGCGCTCAAGGCGATTAATGTATCGAGCGCGGGGGTAGAACAGGTGACTGGATTTTACTTGCCCGGTGACGTTGTTGGATTTGATGGCATGGCCGATGGTTTTCATGTGAACTCTTTGGTCGCATTGGACACCGTATCACTGTGTGAGCTGCCTATGGCTCAAGTTGACTTCCTGCTCAGCGCTAATGCGCAAACCCGTCGCCATATTTTTTCTTTGCAGAGCCAGAGTATGAATCAGCAGCAGCGCTTTTTGTTACAGCACTGTCAGGATACTGCTGAGGAACGGGTAGCGGCTTTTCTATTAGACATTTCGGGTCGCTATGAGCGCCGTCACTTGTCTGCGGATAAATTTCGCCTGCCAATGTCCAGGAAAGATATCGCCAGTTATCTAGGTTTGGCCGTTGAGACTATCAGTCGCCTATTCAGCCGTTTTCAGGCCTCAGAATTTATCGCAGTGGAAGGGCGTGAGGTTACGCTGTTAGATCTGTCTGCGTTTGGTGCCGATGGACATAGCGAAGATCAGGAACTACGTTTAATTGGTTGATAAAGGAGATTAGCAATGTATCGAAGAGTGTTAGTTGCAATTGATGCAAGTCGGGAAAGTACTGCGGTATTAAAGAAAGGCAAGGCTCTGGCTGAAGCCTCTTCTGCTGACCTTGTGGTCGCCCATGTGGTTGAGCAACCCTACATCAATTACGCCTATGGTGAATTGGTTGCCCAGCAATATTTACCCAGTGTTGAAGAAATTAAAAAGCAAATCATGCCGACCTTACTTCAGCATATGGAGTCGGCGGATGTGTCGGCGGACCTGTTAAAGGTTGAGCTGGGAACGCCCGTGGACACCATTACTGAAATGGCGACCGAGGGCGAATTTGATCTGCTTGTGGTAGGCAGTCACGGTCGGCACGGATTGCAGTTGTTGCTCGGCTCTACGGCCAATGGCGTTTTACACCACGCCAAGTGTGACGTGTTAGCGGTCAGAGTGTTTGACGAATAAGTAGCTTTCAATCGGCGCTGGCAGCCAGTTCAATATCTATCCCCAGCTCGTCGGCAATGGCCTCTAACTGTTCTTTGAGTTCATCATTGTCGACTTGGTCGGGTACGTGAATGTCCCCTTGGGCCCTGAACAACGCCTCGCCTGAATAAGGCGCAGTTGTGTAATCCGTGTGCAGTTCATCTAAATTGATTTGGCGACTCGAAAAAGCCTGGGCAATCTCCCGCACAATGCCCGGTCGGTCGTTGCCAATGGCACTGAAAGATTGCGTTGTCTGTGTGCTGGGTGTCTCGCTTTGACTCTCAACCCGGTCTACCAGCAATCGCATATCGGGCACTTCATCCAGTGCGCGACACAGGGCGTCCGCGTGATCAGCGGATACACTCACCTGCAGTATGCCGGCAAACTTCCCCGCCATATGCGCCATTCTGCTTTCCTGCCAATTGCCACCGTGTTCGCTGATGACCTTGGCGAGTGCCTCTACAATGCCGGGTTTATCGTCGCTGATGACACTGATGACTAGTATTTTGTTCATGGAACTTTCCTGTTGGAGCCAGAGTTTATTATTGCCTTGACCTTAAAGTATAGCTATTCCGGGCAAGCTAAGGTAGCTTGCGTTTTACGCCCACGGGCACCGTTTAGAGATGAGACAGCAATACAATGATAATTCCCTGGCAACAACTTTCACCTGAGGCTCTGCAAGGCTTGATCGAGGCATATGTTGAGCGGGAGGGCACCGACTATGGCGAGCAGGAGGTGAGTGCCAGCATTAAGCATGGCCAGATTTTGTCTCAGTTAAAAAAAGGGGACATTGTCATTGTGTTTGAGGAGATGTCAGAAAGCATCAATTTGCTGACCCGACAGGATTACGAAATAATCCAGACGCAATTGGGCCAGCAGGAAGAGCCTGAGAATTGAGACTCAGTTTTCGAGTAAGGTGATTTTTTCGTTGCCGTCGAGAATGGGGTTGAGTCGATTCATCATGTTCTTGCGGGCTTCACTCGCCTGCCAGCGTTTCCAGTCGAGAATGGAGCGCCACTTGGACAGCACATAGCGGTGATTGGCTTGCTGCATGTTGTAAAAGGTTTCACCGTTAATAAAACCTTCAGCGTTATAGGCTTCGTGCAAAGTGTCTTTTGCCGCAGCTTCGTAGGTGGTTTCCATGCCATCAGCAATATGGCGTTCAATTAACACGTGGATCATTCCGGGGCCTCGATAAAGGGTTGTTATTTGGGGCAATTAAACCATTTACCTCTATCTACTGCCAGTGCCTATCGTTACGCCATTCCCTGATTCGGGCAGCTGGGATAGTTGACTGAGCGATTAACCAGCCACTCCGCCAAACCCGCCCAGTCCTCAATTAGAGAGCGTAATACCAATAGTTTACCGTTTTCGACTTCGCGATTGTCCAGCGCGTTTTGGCCAAGAATGGTGAGCGCAGAGACGATTTTTCCGATGGTTGTCGGCTCGAGCGCTATGTTAATTCGAGGTTTGTTTTTGTGGGTATTGTTTATTTGTTTGCGTTGGTTCATCAACAAATTTCGAACGCAGAGGGCGAGTGATGGATTGGGTGTACGGAGAAGTTTATAAGTCATCTCCAGGGTTCCCCTGGAAAATAAGTCGGGGCTTCTTTCGGTTTCAGCTTTTTCGATCTCGGGATTCAAAACAGGGTCCTCGCTGTGATCAAGACACTGTAAGTGTAGCAGCTGATTTTGAAATCAATGTCTGATTAGGCGACAATAGCGCCTTATAGGCACATTTTGCAGATTGGTTGAGAGGCAATGAGTATCGAATTTGACACACAGTTAGACGCGTCGGGGCTATTATGCCCGGAGCCTGTGATGATGTTGCACAAAACCGTGAAAGAGGCGGATATCGGGACTGTTATAGAAGTGATAGCAACCGACCCCTCAACAACCCGGGATATTCCCAAGTTTTGTGCGTTTTTAGGCCATGAGCTGATAACACAGCTACAGCGAGATAAACAATTCGTCTATTACATTCGCAAGGGGACCGGCGAGTAGACAGGTTCAGGACTTGTCTACCAGCAGGGATATGGCAGCCAGGGCTTCGGGGTCTTCCGCTTTGATTTTATTGGCGATTTGATGCTGGAAGAAGTAGCGGAATTGCTTGCCCTCCTGGGCTGCATACAGGCATTCATCCCCAGGTAAAATGGGGGTGGCTTCCACTTTTTCCTCATCGGCCAGCATGCCGTGAATGGTGCCGTTGTTCAGCAGGCGCCAGGAGACTACCTCGGTGAGGGTAATGCTGGAAAAGTCTTTGTCGGCTAATACGGCGTGGGTGCCTATGGTGTCCGGAAGTTCCTGTACGGTTTGATCGGGTTCGTCCGACTCAATCTCGTAGTATTCAGCCGCGGTTTCGAGCTCAACAATCTTGTGAATGGGCGCATCGTAGAAAATTTCGTCAATGCCCGGGTCGTAATAACCCTCCCACTGGCCATTGAGTGGGTCGCTGATTTCGGGGGAGGCAATGATGTCACTGAGCCAGGGGACCAGACCCACCACTTCGCCATCCGCACGCAAACCCCAGCAAAGTATTTTCAAGCTGAACAGTTTGTCGGTGTTGGAATCGTTGGAGTAGAGAACTTCGAGGCCATCAAGTTCGGGGGCCAGGCGGATAAAGCGCTGATCTTGCTGCGCTTTAATCGATTTTCCGGTAAAAAAATCGACCACATTGTCCCTGTTGTGGCTATCGGGTGAGGACTTCATAATACCACCTCCTTGAGAGGCCCGAAAATCAGAGAACAGTGCTTAAACACTGGGCTTTGAAGCCGGGCAAGACACGGGGCTAGCTCAACCATTACTAGTTAAGGTATATGCTGAGGACAAAAAGCACAACACTTTGTGCCTCATTTATTGAATGTTTATTAAGGTGCCAAATGACTTGTTACTATTTTGCCTATGGTTCAAATATGAACCAGGCCCGCATGAAAGCCCGCGAAATGGCGGTGGAAGAGGTGATGGCGGGCAGCCTGACGGGCGTTGATTTGGCCTTTAATAAGCTCGCAGCGGATGCTCCCAATCGTTCTTATGCCAATATCGTCTATGCAGCGCAGGGGAAAGTGGAGGGGGTTCTATATCGCCTTTCGGGTTTAAGGGAGATTGAGCGCATGGACCCTTTTGAAGGCGCGCCTCGCTTTTACAGTCGCGAGGTCTACCAGATCGACACAGCCCAAGGCCCTATTTCAGCCTGGGTTTACGTGGCCAATAAGGCCATGATTGACAATGACCTCAAACCCGCCCGATGGTACCTGAATCATTTGTTGGCGGGCCAGGAGTTTCTGGGTGTCGACTACTATCAGGCCTTGACGCTGGTTGAATGTAACGACGAGCCTTTGCCCCAATGACAAACCGGATTGAAGATTTGTTTGCCAGGGCCTTTGAAGAGAATCACCACACACGTTTGCAGGGAGGTGCTGAGGAACCTCTCTATTCGCCTGGAGAAGGGGGAGAGCCCCATACCATTCACTACCGTGAGGACTATCTGGCCAGTGCCTTGCACGAAATTGCACATTGGTGTGTCGCAGGGTCTGAACGCCGCCAACAAATAGACTACGGTTACTGGTATGCCGCTGATGGTCGTTCAGTGGAGCAGCAGACATTATTTGAACAACATGAGGTTAGACCCCAGGCAATGGAGTGGGTATTTAATCAGGCCTGTGGCGAAACCTTCCGGGTGAGTGCCGATAACCTTGAATTGGGGTTGGGTCCGAGCGAAGGGTTTAAGGCAGCCATATTTCAACAGGTGCAGGTATTTTGCTCCCAGGGTCTGCCGGAAAGAGCTTCTCGCTTTGTGGATATATTGAGTGAGCATTTTACCGTAGAGAACCCCTTGGCATCAGGCCGTTATTGCCTTGAGGACTTGTAAGGTGGAAACGTTAAAACAACACGGCACCGAAGATCCCGCGCTATTAATCGATGCGTCGATATTTATTTTCCGCTCTTATTTTTCCCTGCCAGACAATTGGTTTAGTGAGGACGGTTATCCAACCGCAGCGGTTTATGGTTACACCACTTTTCTGTTGAACCTGCTGGAAAATCAACAGGCATCAACGGTCGCCGCCTGTTATGACGAAAGTTTGGACACCTGTTTCCGCAACGACTTGTATCCCGATTATAAATCCAGCCGTGAGTTGCCCGATGAGGCCCTGGCGTTTCAGTTGTCGGCGTGTAAACAGATCGGCGAGCAGATGGGTATCGCCAGTTTTGCCAGTGATCACTACGAGGCAGATGACTTGCTGGGTACACTGGCGCAGTTGTGTCGTAAAGAGTCTCGTCCGGTGGCGTTGTTGACCCGGGATAAAGACTTGGGGCAGTTGCTTAAGCGGGAGCAGGATTTTCTCTGGAACCCCAGTTTTAAAGGGGCATATAAGGCATCAGAGGGGCGACTGTATACGGCTGACATTATTGAAAAGTTTGGCGTTCGCCCCGATCAGTTGGTGGATTATCTTGCCCTGGTTGGGGACAGTGTCGATGACATTCCCGGGGTGCCTGGAGTGGGGCCAAAAACAGCGGCGGGTTTACTGGAGCAGTACACGGATATATTAGATATCTTTCGTCATCTGGACGACTTGCATGCATTGCCGATTCGTGGCGCCGGTAAATTGGCCGAGAAATTGACACAACATACCAAGCAAATAGCGATGGCGAGGCAGTTGGCGACCATTGTAGAGGATATTCCTCTTGGAATTGAGATAGAGGACCTGGCACTTAAAACAGTGAATTTAGTGGCATTAGAGGAGCTGATGTCGTCGTTAGGATTTGGTAAAAAAATGTGTGAACGCGCCCGAAGAATTCTTGGCCCGGAGTCATAGGCAGACTTTCCGTCACACCCGCAGCGCTCTATAATCAGGGCGATTTTTCTATGAGCCAGGCAGTTAACCCCCTATGAAAATAGTTGCTGACGAAAATATTCCCCAGCTGGAAACCATTTTTTCTCACGAGAGCTTTGAATTTGTGCGCCTGCCCGGGCGGGAGCTCGCGCGCGCAGACTTGATCGATGCTGACATTTTGATTGTGCGTTCAGTGACAAAGGTCAACGAGACTTTACTGGCCGATACGCCGGTCAAATTTGTGGGCACTTGCACGATTGGCATTGACCATCTGGATACAGACTATTTGTCTCGAATGGGTATCCAGTGGGCTAATGCCCCGGGTTGCAATGCCAACTCAGTGTTGGAATATGTATTTGCTGCACTGGCTTCTCTAAAACAATCCCTCGAGAATAAGCGCTTTGGTATTATTGGCTGCGGCAATGTGGGTGGCCATCTTTATCGTCGACTGCGAGACCTGGGCGTTGATTGTTATTGTTATGACCCCTTCTTAAGTACTGCGGATATCCCCGATCTCTGCGACCTGGAGACTGTGCTGAGTTGTGACATTGTTAGCCTGCACACTCCCTACACAGACTCAGGCCCTCATCCTTCGAAACATCTTTTGAACCGTGAAGCCTTACAAAAGTTTCGCCCCAATACTTTGTTACTCAGTTGCGGGCGGGGGCCTGTGATCGATAATCAGGCACTTCGAACACTGCTGGAAGAAGGTGCTGATTTGCGTATTGTTCTCGATGTTTGGGAACCGGAACCCTGGATTGATCCTAAATTGTTGGGGCTGGTCGATATAGGCACACCACATATTGCAGGCTACAGCTATGACGGAAAAGTAATGGGCACGGCAATGATCTACCAAGCCTTGCAGGTGTTTTTAAGTGGGGGTGAAGCCTCGCCTATCAGGCCGTTGGATGGGTTGGAGGGTACCTTGAAGGCGGAAGGGGACACTTGGGAAGCCGCTTTATTTTCAGTGATTGTTCAGGCCTACGACATTCAAAGAGACAACAGGAACTTGCGATTGGCCGCTGAGGACGCAGATACACTGGGCACAGCATTTGATCAGTTGCGTAAATCCTACCCCAAGAGAATGGAGTTTAGACATTTTGCGGTTGATCTGGCCGAGGTGCCTGTCTCTGAACATCCGCGCTTAAGCACTCGATTGGCGGCCTTAGGTTTTCAGGAGATGTCACTCAATGTTTAAACTGGGTTTGATTGTGAATCCGATCGCAGGTCTCGGAGGGCCTGCTGGTCAGAAAGGCAGCGATCATTTAAGTGGTCAATCGGGTTTTACGCGGAACGATAATCAAGCGCGTTCTGTACTGCGAACATCGAGGGCCTTGGCGCTGTTAAGTCCAATGAAACAGCAGATAGACATTCTTTGTTATCCCGGCGCAATGGGGGAAAGCGAAGCTCGCGATGCGGGTTTTTCACCCGTGGTATTGGGCGGCCAGATGAATGCAAATCAAAGCTCTGCGAGCGACACCGAAAATGCGGCACGTGAACTAGCTCAGGCAGGTGTGGATTTAATTTTGTTTGCCGGGGGAGATGGCACGGCACGCAATATCTTGGATGCCATTGGCCTTGAGCAGGTTGTATTGGGTATCCCCGCCGGGGTAAAGATGCACTCAGGCGTTTATGCAGTATCCCCGGAGTCTGCGGGCGAGGTGGTAAAAATGCTGGTGTCTGGTGAATTGGTCAATGTGAGCGAACAGGAAGTTAGAGACATCGATGAAGAAGCCTTTCGCCACAATCAGGTCAAAGCGAGATATTACGGCGAGCTTCTGGTGCCAGAAGCGGGTCACTTTGTGCAGCACGTAAAAAATGGTGGTAGAGAAGTTGAAGCTTTGGTGCTCGATGATATTGCGGCTGAAGTGATCGAAAATATGGAGCCTGAAGCACTCTACATCATAGCGCCCGGATCAACCACTGCGGCGGTGATGGAGCAGATGGGTTTAGATAATACATTGCTGGGTGTGGACGTTGTGAAGGACCAGACTGTGCTTGCCAGCGATGTGAGTGGGGCGGAGTTGGACAGTCTGGTAAACGCGCACACAGGAAAGGTTGTGATTGTATTGACGGCGATTGGTGGCCAGGGACATATTATTGGCCGAGGAAATCAGCAGATAAGTCCTGACATTATTCGGCGGGCGGGTAGCGATAACTTGTTGGTGATTGCGACCAAAACCAAAATACTGGCGCTTGAAGGCAGGCCTTTGCTGGTGGACTCTAATGACCCGGAACTCGACCGTGAGTTAAGTGGATATCAGCAGGTGATCACGGGTTACCGGGATACAATTTTGTATCCGATTGGCCGGGGGAGCGCGACATGAATTCTACGGCGCTAGAGTCTGCGACTGCGGTCCTGCTCAAAAACCTGGATACAGAGATCGACGCGATTGCTCAGACTGACAGTGGCAGACCTACCGACAGTCGTCGATGGTTTCATGGACGAGGCCAGCTAGTACCGGAACTCGCCTTTATGTGCATCGATTTTTTTGATCCCGTGATTCACATAACCTTGTTCGACGAGCCGCCCGGAACCCGTGAGGGGAGTTTGTCCTCTGCGTGGCTGAATGAGTTTGTCAGTGCTTTGATAGCCGGCATTGAAGGAAGGGCCGCTAATGCCGGTATAGTGGCTATTAATGTACAGCAGCGACATTTGCCCGGCGCGCCTTCCTACCTTGCATGGGGTGCACTCCCCGACAGTCTATATGCTCGGCGTGACGGCCAGCGTTTTGTTTTGAAGTTGGATGGCCGGCAAAACTCAGGTTTTTTTCTGGATATGGAGCCGGGCCGTCAATGGCTTGAATCGGTGGCAGCAGGTCGCACAGTGTTGAATCTATTTTCTTACACCTGCGCCTTTAGCCTTGTGGCTATTAAGGCCGGTGCCGAGAGGGTGGTGAATGTTGATATGGCCAGCGGCGCACTAAACCAGGGCCGAGACAATCACCGGCTGAATGAACTGCCCAAAGAAAAAAGTGTGTTTATGTGTGAAAACATTTTGAAATCCTGGAGCAGAATTCGTCGACGTGGCCCTTATGATGTAGTCATCCTGGATCCACCCAGCTTTCAAAAAGGTAGTTTTGTCGCCAATAAAGATTACGCCCGAATTGTGAGGCGCCTGCCCGAGCTCATGCCTGCCGGCGGCAAAGTGTTGGCTTGTTTGAATGCACCGCAGTTGGGAGAAGACTTTCTCAAAGATCTCTTCGATCAGGAACTGCCCGGGAATCAATTTCTTGAGCGTTTGATTCCCAGCCCCGACTTTCCCGATAAAGACTCCGCACGGCAATTGAAATTGCTGGTGTTTGAGTTTAATAGACCTTAGGTACTGTGTTGCCGTGACAGAACCAGCAGCTCACGTAAGCGCTGATTAATGGCGTGAGAGCTGCCGCTTTTAACGGCATTGCGCAGCTGCGCGACATTGGTATTCAAATTCTCGGCTACCGATTCCGGCAGCTCACTGTGGGTTTCCTGTAAGGGTGTTGAAGCAGGTGACGCGAGCAAGGTAAAGGCCTTGTGGCTTAATACCACCTGATCCATGGCGTCTTGCCGGATGGTATCTTCGTAGCTGAGGTAGCCCGACTCTTCCAGCCAACTGATGGTGCTAAAGCAGGCGAGGTGACGCTGGCTGTGAAGACCAAAGTCATCGATGGTATCGGGGCCTGCAATATCTTCGACAAACAAGGTGATCTTGCGGGGAAATTGACTATACAGTTGCAGCAAAATGAGTGCGCTGTCTTTGTAAAAATCATCGATATGGATATCGTTCATGCCCCAGCTACCTGTCGGCTCCGTTTCTACTGCTTATATTTATCGATAAACACGCCAAAACGATCAATGGCGTGGCCAAGTTCATCTTCACGAGGTAAAAAGACAACCCGAAAGTGATCGGGTTCAGGCCAGTTGAAGGCCGTGCCTTGAACCAGGAGAATTTTTTCCTGCAACAAAAAATCCAGGACCATTTGCTCATCGTTTTCAATTTTGTGCCGGTCGAGGTCGAGTTTGGGGAAGAGGTAAATGGCCCCGCCTGGTTTGACGCAGGAAACCCCTGGCAAGTCATTAATCTTCTGGTAGGCCAAATCCCGTTGTGCACACAGACGACCGTTGGGGAGCACCAGATCGTTTATAGACTGGTAGCCGCCCAATGCTGTTTGCACAGCCAGCATGGCGGGCACATTGGCGCACAACCTCATGGACGACAGCATATCGATGCCGGAAATAAACCCGCGCGCCTGGTATTTTGCACCGCTGATGACCATCCAGCCCGAGCGGAAACCCGCCAGTCGGTAAGCCTTTGATAAACCGTTAAAACTAACACACAGTACGTCTTCCGCCAGACGTCCCATCGGCACAAATTCATTGTCGTCGTACAGTATTTTGCTGTAAATCTCGTCGGCAAAAATCACCAGATTGTGAATGCGAGCCAATTCGACAATCTCTTCAAGCAAGGATTGACTGTAAACTGCACCTGTGGGGTTATTGGGGTTGATCACCACAATGGCGCGTGTTTTGTCTGTTATTTTTTGTTTGATATCGTCAATGTCAGGAAACCAGTTGGCCTGCTCATCGCAGCGGTAGTGCACCGCTCGGCCGCCCGCCAGATTGACCGCAGCGGTCCACAATGGATAGTCAGGAGAGGGGAGCAACACTTCGTCCCCGTCATTCAGCAGTGCCTGGGTCGCAATCATGATAAGTTCACTGACCCCGTTACCCAGGTAGATATCATCGATTTCCACATTGGGAATGGCAAGTTTCTGGCATTCCTGCATGACTGCTTTGCGAGCGGCAAACAAACCTTTTGATTCGGTGTAACCTTGGGCGTTTCTAAGGTTGTAAATCACGTCCAGAATAATTTCGTCCGGGGCTTCAAAACCGAAGGGGGCAGGGTTGCCGATGTTGAGTTTCTGCACACGGTGACCCTCCTCTTCCAGACGGTGGGCGTGTTCGAGAACGGGGCCGCGAATGTCGTAACAGACGCCGTGTAACTTGTCGGATTTTTTAAAGAGGTCCATTTGCGATAATATCTTCTGGTGTTATCTTCAATAGCGAAATCAATGAGGAGTGGATTATGTCAGATCAGGGGTCAAATGACGACGGAAAATGGCGTGACAAGCTCACTCCAGAAGAATACCGGATATGCCGAGAGAAGGGCACCGAGGCGCCTTTTAGTGGCGAATATTGGAATACAACGACAGAAGGTGAATATCGGTGCCGTTGTTGTGGTGAACTTCTGTTTCAATCGGAGACTAAATTTGATGCCGGTTGCGGTTGGCCCAGTTTTTATCAGGCCGGTGCAGACGATGCCATCGAAGAGCACCGGGACACCACTCACGGTATGATAAGAACGGAAGTAACCTGCAAACATTGCGGCTCTCACTTGGGGCATGTGTTCCCGGATGGACCTGCGCCCACAGGGTTGCGTTATTGCATCAATTCGGCCTCAATCAAACTTGAAGACAAGTAAAACAGCACTGGAGTTTATCAATGAGTGAATCTATGGAATCGATTCCCTGGACAACATGGTTACTGCGATTGCAGTATTTTTTGATCATTATTCTGCTGTCCGGCCTTATAGGTGTTCGATTTTCACTACTGCCTTTCAGAACGGCCTTCAGCGGTTTTGGTTTGGCCCTGATGAGCTTGGGGGTCTTGGCGGTATTAGCTTTTTTGGCACTTTTGGTCAGTTGGATGCGAGGTGCACATCATTGGCGGGGGCCGGCCATCAAAGCCATGGGATTGGGAATATTACCGATCGTGATCATCTTTGTCTTGGTGGGACCCGCTGGTTTTAAAGTACCGGCAATCCACGACATTACCACGGATACGGAAGACCCTCCGGAATTTGTCGCTGCGAAAGCTGAGCGCAGCGCTGAAGAGAATACACTGGACTATGGCGGTCCTACGTTGGCCCAACAACAAATTCAGGCTTACCCTGATATAGTGCCTCTGCGTTTGCCGTTGTCTACAAATGAATCCTTTCGGCGGGTTGAGGCGGTCTGTAAAGGGTTTGGCTGGCGGATTTTACGAGTGGATGTCGCTACGGGTGTGATTGAAGCGGTCGAGGAAACCCTCGTGTTCGGATTCAAGGATGACATCATTATTCGGGTATTACCCACAGAAGAGGGCAGCCAAATTGATGTGCGGTCGGTTTCCCGAGTGGGGGTGAGCGACCTGGGAGCCAATGCCAAACGAATACGCCGTGTACTCAAGGCGCTGAAAGCCGCTTAAGTAAATTGTAGAGATGTTAGTCGTAGATGCTTTTCTTTTTCCAGGAGGCATCTTCTTCCATGTTGTCCCAGGCGGCCTCGGCCTTGGCTTTTTCATCTGCCTGGGCATCGGTTTCTTTGTAGTTGGGCTCTTCTGCGGCCATTTGCACTTCCAGAGGCTGGATCACCGTATCTAACTTGCTAATTTGTTTGGTGAAACTGCCCTCTTTATTTTCCCGGACCAGTAGTTTTTTGGCCAGGCCAAAAAAGTGCAGCGCCAGGCGGGTTTTGCCACTGCCCTGAGCCTGCTTGGCGTTCAGAATGTAATTATCGACAGTCATCTGCAGGGTGAGTTGACGAATTTGTCGAGTATAGGCATTAGCCTGAGCGTTGTTGATTGAACCGCGTTTCTCAAGCTGCAAAACAAACTTCCCAACTTCTTCCAGGTGTGTTTTCACCTCTTTTACCTGCTGGGCATTTTCTAAAGGTTTGGCGCGTTTATCTTTTGTTTTTTTCTGCACTTCTTCCATTTGCAGGCTGTAAAATTGCAACTCATCAACATAAGTTGAGTCGTTGGGTTCCAGTTTTGACAACTGTTCACAGACATCAATCAGACAGCGGTGCACTAAAACGGTCAAGTCACGGGTTAGAAAGTCGGGAGGAAAACCGCTGAGTATATATTTGAAACTGCGAGAGCGCATTTTCAGTGCGGCCAGCAAACGTTGTTTTTGTTTGCGGTTTTTTTCGATCGTCTGGCTCACAAACGCATAGCAGACCAGTGCGGCCAGCAAAGCGATGATGATAACGGTTATAGTAATAGAAGACATAGGGCTATGCTAACGACTTGGCCTGTACCTTGCAATGGCTGTGGTTGGTCTCCGGGTTTTCCCCGGTGCCTGGGGTGGGGCAGGTGGACTCATAAGTCATTGTTTCTAAAACCTTTATTAAATTACATAAAAGGTGTTGACAGGATCGGTCTCGATACTTAGAATGCGCTCCACTTTCCGCTAAGTGCTGTTGGCACGAAGCAGAAGTTACTGGGTCCCCATCGTCTAGAGGCCTAGGACACCGCCC
>ENA-OSET01001889-OSET01001889.1-sediment-metagenome-genome-assembly--contig:-NODE-1889-length-21003-cov-14.051897_pt1 | contig 21003 bp, 18 predicted proteins | sample MGYA00237882_ERZ534229 | MGnify/ENA primary metagenome ERZ534229 (study PRJEB26408, sample SAMN06266212) | sediment metagenome | isolation source: Hudson Canyon methane seep mesocosm | place... | reverse complement strand
GTCATCCTCGCGAACGCGGGGATCCATGGGCAGTGAAACTAGCCACTATCGTTGGATCCCCGTTTTCACGAGGATGACGGACTTTTCTAAAATATATGCAACTTCATTTCACTTGGGTATAGATAAAAAGTAGTTATGAAGCCCTGCTGGCAACAGTGGGGCTTTTTATTGAAAACAGCTTTTGTAAGTTGGGTTTGTTACAATTTGTCATTTTCTATACTCCCTCGTGATTATTTATGACTGAATTTGCCAAATTTGTTGATGCATTTACCCCGGCCGAAGTGGCTGAAAAAGTGAAAACATTAGGTGTCAGTAAAGCTAATATGTCTTTTTTGCCATTATTAGTTTTGTCTATGATGGCAGGTGCTTTTATTTCATTTGGTGCGATGTATTACACCGTGGCGATGACTAACCCAACAGAAGCCTACGGCGCTGCAAAGTTATTAGGAGGCTTGGCTTTTTCCTTGGGATTTATTCTTGTAGTGATTGCTGGTGGCGAGTTATTTACGGGTAATAACTTGATTGTGATGGCATTAGCAAAACGTCAAATTACACTTACTCGCTTATTAAAAAACTGGAGTTTGGTTTACATTGGCAATGGAATTGGCGCTTTCATCACCGTCTATTTAGTTTTTGCATCAGGCTTTCTTGATGGCGCTCATCATGCTGTCGGTGCAACTGCTTTAAAAGTAGGTTTGGCTAAAGTGGATTTAACGACATCAGAAGCATTTGTGCGAGGGATATTCTGTAATGCATTGGTGTGTTTAGCTAGCTGGATGGTTTACGCCTCTCGCACCGTTATGGATAAAGTATTTGCAGTTATTTTTCCAATTTCTGCTTTTGTAGCGATGGGATTTGAACATTGTATTGCTAATATGTTTATGATTCCATTGGCAATGGTGGCATCACTGAGCCCTGAAATAGTAGCTGCTAGTGGTGTGAGTGCTGATGCAATGCAAAACTTAAACCTTTCTGGTTTCTTAGCTAACTTGATTCCCGTCACCTTGGGGAATATCTTTGGCGGAACTATTATGGTTGGGATGTCATTGTATGTTGTTTATTTATACGGCCGGGATGATTAACTCCTCGTCTTCAGGACTATGCCATTCATCTGACTCCAAAAGTGTATTAATAGGTTTGCCAACATAATAGCCTTGAGCATAGTCGACGCCATATTGGCGAAGCAGCATTAATATTTCTTCATTTTCAACAAACTCAGCGATTGTTTTACGCCCCAAACCTTTGGCAACATCGACTAGGGCTTTGACGAATAATTGATCATCTGCATTTTTATCGAGATCTTTTATAAATATGCCATCGATTTTAATAATATCTAGCGGCAGCTCACGCATATAGTTGAATGATGAAAATCCTACGCCAAAATCATCTAATGCAAACCGACAACCTAAAGCGCGAATAGCAATCATCATTTCTTTTGCTTGTTGTAAATTGGAGACGGCTGCAGTTTCGGTGACTTCAAAAATTAAGTTTTCTGGTTGAAGTTCATACTTTTTAATGAGCTGTTTTAGTAATGGTATTAGTAATGGATCATCCACAACTGACCCAGATAAGTTAATGGCAAACTTAGCTTGAACGCCTTGCTCTTTGAGTGTTGATAATTTTTTCATAGCACGATGCAATACATAGTGGTCAATTTCATGAATAAGACCGACTTGCTCTGCTATTTCTATAAATTTACCGGGCATTCGAATTTCACCCGTTTTGGCATCACGCATACGAATTAGTACTTCATAGTGAGTAATCGTATTAGATTCTAATTCGAGAATAGGTTGGTAATTCAAAATAAAGCTATTTTTTTCTAGTGCGTTTTCAATTTGATGTTTCCAAAATACTCGCGTTTCCAGTTCATCTTTTGTTTTATCGTCGGCAGAGAATGTGTGGAATGTGCCTTTGCCATCGGCTTTGGCTTTATACATGGCAAGATCTGCAAAACCAAGTAATTCATGAATATTTGCATCAGCTAATGGGTAGTGAACAATCCCGATGCTAGCAGATGCTTTATGTTTTACATCGCCATAGGTTAAATCTATTTGGGCTAATTCATGGATAATTTTCTTTGCAAGTATTCGTGCACCATTGTCATCACTTTCTGGCATCAGAATAGCAAATTCATCGCCACCAAGGCGGGATACCAGGTCCGTAAATCGTGTCGCCTTTTCGAGTGTCTTGGCAACTGATTTTAATAAATCATCTCCTGCCTTATGGCCACTGGTGTCATTTATATCTTTAAATTGGTCTAAATCGAGAAATAATAGCGTATTTTGATGTTGGTAACGAATGGCAGTTTGTAGCGATTTTTCAAATTCTGAAGTGAACTTCCTGCGGTTGCATAAGTTAGTCAAAGGATCATGCTCAGCCATCCAAACAATTCGTTTTTCAGCTGCTTTTTTCTCTGTCATATCAAGACCAACAGACAGAATGACTGCTTCATTGCTATCACCTTCTATACGCGAATGTAGCCATGATATTTCTTTTATATGACCTTCTGAATCGATGAGTTCTGCATCTTGTTGGGCGATATGGAGTTCATTGGCCATCAGTTCGTGAAATAGCGCTTGTGCTTCAGTCCAGTTCCCAGCTGGAAACATATGTGCAACACCGGTATGGAGTATATCGTTTTCCTTTACTCCAGTAATTTTTTCTGCATAATCATTGAAGAGTGTAATTTCGAGATCTTTATTAATGGTAACGATGATAAGTTGTGCGGTATCAACTAGGTTTTTAATAAAGTCACGTTCATGTTGTAGTTCATTATTTTTAGCATGAATAATTTTACTGCGTTCAAGAACATTGCTATCTAGTTTTTCCAAGACGCTTGATAGTTGTAGTGTTGCGAATTGTAATTGGTCAATTTCTTGGTGAGAAGAAAGCCCTTCTACTAGCTTGAATATTTCCTTTGCATCAGCATATTTCTTAGCTGATAATAACGGTAATGCATGTGTTATTTGTTCTAGGTTATTCATTGGCCTAGATAAAACAATATGTGTTCGAATTGCAAATAGGATTGCGAGAAAAATTAATACCGCAGTAGCTATACCATGGGCGATAAGAACATCTGCTGTGATGGTGTTAGTTTGATAAAGCGCGAGTCCGCCAGACGCTGCAACCACAGTAAGTCCTGTAATTACAATACTGGTGAAGGTATTGACAGCGGATTGCCATTGTAAGCTATCACGGGAAATTACAGCCATATATCATTACTCTTCTAATTAATTGTTTCTCAGAGATAGTTCTTCATCAACTGATAGCTTAATTATTACATAAATATGATATTTATTTATGTTCATTTTTAGAGAGTGTAATCAATACCCAGTCTAGATAACGGTGAGGTAATAGCCGTTTAAGTGTGGCAAATAAATAGGTTGGAAATGTCACGTAATAGCGAATTTTTGGACGTTTACTTTCCACGGCATGAATAAGCCTTTTGGTAACCGCTTCAGGAGGAAGGGTAAAAGGTGCTGCTGGACCTTGTTTAGTTAATCGTTGCTCCATTGCATTATAGGTATCTCGATGAACGCTGATATTTTTATCAATATTTTGTTGATACTTAATAAAAGCATTAGCTCGAAATTGACTAAGAATAGGACCGGGCTCAATTAAACTGATATGAATACCGGTGCCGTGGAGTTCTTGCCGGAGTGTATCAGCCAAACCTTCTAAGGCATATTTACTGGCATTATAAGCACCGCGATAGGCCATTGATATGATGCCTAACACAGAACTGTTATAAATAATCCTGCCATGACCTTGTCGCCGCATTTGAGCAATAATAAGGTTGCTGAGTTCTTGGGTGCCAAACACATTAGTTTCAAATTGTTGACGTAATGTGTCGCGCGATAGGTCTTCAACTGCGCCGGGTTGACCATAAGCGGCATTATTAAATAAGGCATCAACCTTATTGTCAAAGTAGTTGAGAGTGAAGTTAACAGCGTCATTAATGGATTCACTGTCTGTTAAATCAAGCAATGTGGTGGTAATGCCTAGCTTTTCTAATGGTAGAGCATCTTGTTTGTTTCTAACCGTTGCAATTACCCTATAACCACGCTGGTGTAGTTGTATGGCAGCTGAAAGACCAATGCCGCTGGAACAGCCTGTAATGAGAATGTTAGGTGATGTCATACGCTTGTCTTATTTAAATTAAGATTAAAGAATTGTATGCCGATATTGTTTAGTAGACCATTATGCTATATGTTTATAGTTAGCTTATGAGGTCTACAGCTTAATATTAGGACGTTGTTACATTAAGGGCATTATGATAAATCAAATTTCATCACAAGAATACGAGCAGTTTAGGCAGTTTCTTGAACAGGCTTGTGGAATAATTCTTGGAGAAGGTAAGCAGTACCTAATTACTAGCCGTCTATCGAGATTATTAGCTGATGAAGGGTTAGTGTCGTTAGCGGAGTTATTGGCGGCGATAAAAAGAAATTCCCCTCGTCATTTACGTGACTTAGTTGTTGATGCAATGACTACAAATGAAACATCATGGTTTCGTGATAGAACGCCTTTCGAATGTCTTGAAAAATCAGTGTTTCCTGAAATGGATCAAGAGGGAAAGCGTCAATGTCGTATTTGGTCTTCGGCATGTTCTTCAGGCCAAGAACCTTATACGATTAGTATTACCTTAAGTGAATATTTACAGTCACAAAGTCGTAGTCCCTTAGCAAATACACAAATCACGGCAACAGATATTTCAGCGAGCATGTTAGCTGAAGCAAAACAGGCAGAATATGATGAATCTATTTTAGGTCGTGGTTTGTCAATGGAGCGAAAGCAGCAGTTTTTTAAGGCAAAGGATGCGCGCTGGCAGGTTGCAGATGACATTAAACGACGTGTTAGTTTTCGAGAGCAGAATCTGCTAGAAAGTTATACGGCATTAAGTAAGTTCGATATTATTTTTTGTCGAAATGTATTAATTTATTTTTCAGCCGAAAGAAAATCAGACATTCTTAATCGAATGGCGCAATCATTAAATCCAAGAGGCTATTTGTTTCTCGGCGCATCAGAAACCATAACGGGATATACCGATGCCTTTGAAATGGTTCGTAGTCCGCAAGGTGTATTTTACCGACTAAAAGCTTAGCTTTTCGGTAACTCATTTGTTGTCGTGATGGGGTCGACCTGAATATCCTCAATGACAGGTGGTTCACATAATCCTAGCCAACTACCAATTCGGCGGAAAAGTGACTTAATGAGTCGCCATAGTCTAGGTAGTAGCCAGATCATGGCGAGGATGAAAGCTACCAATCCGAGAACAAACCAGATGGGATGATTTAATGCCGCCCATAATCCACCAATTACTAATAGATCTTCACTAATTGATGCGGTCCAGTTGGTCACTGGTTCTGGAGAGGTGTTGATCAATAAGCGAGTTCCGGCTTTGGTTGTATGTGTGCCTGCTGCTAGTGTTCCGCCTAATAATGCAGTTGTGAGTTCCATTGCGGGGCCAACATCACCGACGGCACTCGCTGCTAACATGGCGCCAGCAGGGATACGGATAAAGGTGTGGACTGAATCCCAAGCAGAATCTACCCCCGGAATTTTATCGGCAAAAAATTCAACGCAGTACATAAAGCCGGCAGCGGTCATAACCATTGGGTTGGTTAATACTTCTAGTTCAGCGGGCAATGTCATATTACCTGTTGATCCCATATAGCCAAGCATAAACAAGGTGGCGTAAAGGTTAATGCCGCTAGCCCACGCGGCTCCCATACTGAGGGCAATTAAACTGACTGCATCCATTGATAATGTCTCCTTTTAATTACAATCTTTAGACAAATTATGCCCCGTAACTTGGGTATATACCCAAAATCCTTCAATATATAGATTTTTAGCACGCATCCTGACGAGGCTATCCACGTTATATTATTGAGCAATAGTATACTATTACATCAATAATATGCCTTGCTATCTTCGCCATTATGCACACTATAAAAACAGCATCTTGAAGGATTTCGGGTATAGTGGCAATTTTACGTGCTGGCCAGAATTATGATGGTAACTCGAAATGAATGTTTATCCTACCTTGAGACTCTGTTAGAACCAAGTAGGTTCCAAGATTATTGTCCAAATGGATTGCAAGTGGCTGGACGAGATAACATTCAACAGATTGTTACGGGTGTGACGGCTAGCCAAGCACTGATCGATGCCGCATTAGATTTCGGTGCTGATACTATTTTGGTTCACCATGGCTATTTTTGGCGAGGTGAAGATCCGAGAGTTATCGGCATCAAACAGCGACGTTTAAAACAATTGTTAGTTAATGATGTTAATTTAATTGCCTATCACTTACCCTTAGATGCACACCCTGATTTGGGGAATAATGCACAATTGGCACGCCTATTAGATATTGAAGTCGATGGTAGAATGGCTTCAACGGGTGAACCTGCTATTGGATTATGTGGTAGCTTCTCCGAATCATGCACCGTTCCTGAGTTTGCTGATCTAATTCGTCAAAAATTAGAACGAGAACCTTTAGTGATTCATGCTCACGATAGACCGATGACCACAATTGGTTGGTGTAGTGGTGCAGCACAAGACTATATTGAACAAGCAGCAGAGTTGGGTTTGGATGCCTTCATGAGTGGTGAAATATCTGAGAAGACAGTTCATCTTGCTCGAGAGTTAGGAATTAACTATTTTGCAGCAGGACACCATGCAACAGAGCGTTATGGTGTTATGGCTTTAGGCGAACATTTAGCCTCACAGTTTGGCGTGAAGCACCAGTTTATTGATATTGATAATCCTGTTTGAAATGGGAAACAGTAGGTAACGGAATAAGCATGAATGATGTAATAACAAAATTAAATTATTTCTTCCAAGTATCACTTTGGCAAGAATTTACCGACCGCACCCATATCATCTGGCGATGGTTGATTAATACATTGCGAGTAACATTTATCGTTGTAAGAGAGCTGGCTAAAGGTGAGCTTAATCTTCGAGCTATGAGCTTGGTGTTTACAACGTTGTTGTCGTTAGTACCGTTAATTGCCGTTGCCTTTTCTGTGTTGAAAGCATTTGGGGTGCACAATCAGATAGAGCCCTTTTTGCTCGGAGTGCTTGAACCCTTGGGTGAAAAAGGGGCTGAAATTACGGCCAGCATCATAAGTTTTGTGCAAAACGTGAAAGTGGGTGTACTTGGTTCTGTTGGTGTGGCTATGTTGTTTTATACGATCATTGCCTTGATCCAAAAAATAGAAAACGCATTTAATTTTGTCTGGCGTATTACACGAGCAAGAACCTTAGCAAGACGGTTTACGGATTATTTAAGCGTAGTTATGATTGGTCCAATGCTGGTTGTGACGGCAATGGGGGTTGCCGGGACGGTAATGAATCATAATGTTGTGCAAAGCATGCAGGCGATAGAGCCTTTCGGTACATTATTGCTTTTCCTAACGAAACTCGTGCCCTACTTAATGATTATTCTGGCATTCACTTTTCTTTATATGTTTATTCCGAATACGCGCGTTAAGCTAAAGCCCGCAATAATTGGCGCTATTGTTGCCGGTGTTTTGTGGGTGACTATCGGTAAGGTTTTTGCCTCATTTGTGGCTTCATCATCAAGCTATACAGCGATTTATTCCAGTTTTGCGATTTTATTCTTTTTTATGATTTGGCTCTATCTTGGTTGGTTGATCTTGCTGACGGGATCGCAGGTTGCATTTTATCTTCAGCATCCAAAATTGGTACGGTTAGGTGGTCGAACGTTTTCATTAAGTCCTCGATTACGGGAGCAGGAGGGCTTAGGGCTGATGACGTTAATTGCAGGGCAGTTTTATCGTCAACAATCAGCACTCAGTTTTGAACAGCTTGAAACAGAAACGGGACTTACCGCAGACATAGTACAAGGATTACTAGATACCTTGGAGAAAGGCGGTTTAATTGTTGAATTGGCAGGAAATAATGCCTGCTATGTGCCTGCAACAGATAGCTCTGAAATTACGGTAAAACAGGTATTGGACTGTTTGCGTTGTGCGGAAGAGTCCGAGATGGTGGCAATGAAGACTAAAGTTAGTGAAACGGTAGCTCATGTATTAGATAATTTGAATGAACAGCAAAAAATAAGCTTAGCCAACTTAACATTAAGAGAGTTGGTGGTAGGTCGTGATAGTGATTAAACAAGTGCTTGCTGAGAAAAAAATAATTGTTGCGATTACAGGAAGTATTGCAGCCTATAAATCTGCTGATCTCGTTCGACGATTACAAGATGTGGGTGCAGAAGTACGTGTTGTGATGACAAAAGCAGCATGTGAATTTATCACACCACTAACACTTCAAGCGCTGAGTGGTCACCCTGTTGCACTGGAATTATTGGATGCTGACCAAGAAGCCTCAATGGGACATATAACACTGGCTCGCTGGGCGGATTGGATTATTGTTGCTCCAGCAAGTGCAGATTCACTTGCGAGATTAGCTCAAGGGAGAACAGATGATTTGTTATCTGCATTATGCTTAGCAAGTGAGTCCCCACTCTCGGTTGCACCGGCAATGAACAATAAGATGTGGGACAATCAAGCTACACAAGATAATATAAATAGATTAAAATCACGTGGCTATTCTATTATTGGTCCGGCAAGTGGATTGCAAGCGTGTGGTGAAATGGGCGAAGGCCGTTTGGTTGAACCTGCAGAGATTGTGTCAGAGCTAGCTCAGTTAATGGTTCCAGCTAGATTAAAAGGTAAACAGGTTCTTGTTACGGCAGGGCCAACACATGAACCGATAGATCCTGTGCGATATATAGGAAATAGAAGCTCTGGGAAGATGGGGTTTTCTGTTGCAAAGGCCGCGATGGAAGCGGGCGCTGACGTAACATTAATTGCTGGCCCTGTTCACTTGTCCACACCGACAGGTGTAAAACGGGTAAATGTGAAAACCGCTAAGCAAATGTATGATGCTGTGGTCTCTCATAGTGAACAGTCTGATATTTTTATTGCCTGTGCGGCGGTGGCAGACTTCCAGCCTGAGAGTAGTGAAGAACATAAAATAAAGAAAACAAAGTCGACCACATTAGAGTTAACGTTAATACCGACAATTGACATTGTATCGGCAGTGGCGAGTCAGAAAAACAAACCTTTTGTGGTTGGGTTTGCAGCTGAAACAGACAATGTAGCTGACTATGCACAAGCGAAATTACAACAAAAAAAATTAGATATGATTGCCGCTAATCGAGTGGGTGAAGAAGTAGGGTTTGCGGTGGATGATAATGCTTTACATGTTTTCTGGGGGACAGGTTCAAAAGTGCTTCCTTTAGCACCTAAACCGCAGTTAGCCAGAGATTTAATGACACTTATTATTGAGCAATATAATGCAAAAAATTCAACTTAAGATTCTTGATTCACGATTAGGTGACACGATTGAATTACCAGATTATGCAACATCCGGTTCAGCAGGATTAGATTTACGTGCTTGTTTAGATGAAAATATTATTTTGTCTCCAGGCGAAACAGTATTAATTCCTACCGGCTTAGCTATTCATATAGATGATCCTTCTCTGGCATCCGTGTTATTACCTCGTTCAGGCCTAGGTCATAAGCATGGTATTGTTTTGGGTAATTTAGTGGGCCTAATTGATAGCGATTATCAAGGGCAAGTGTTTGTTTCATGCTGGAACCGAGGTCAAACAGAGTTTGAAATTGTTGTGGGTGAACGTATTGCTCAGATGGTCTTTATCCCAGTAGTACAAGTTGGTTTTGAACACGTTGAAGAGTTCAGTAGTTCTGAGCGCGGGAGCGGTGGCTTTGGCCATACCGGTCGTCATTGAATCATTGATTTTAGTGCTTCAAGGAGGCTCTAATGGATGGACTTATTAAACTAGCATTATTCTTGGGGAGCCGTACGGTATCTCTGGTACTGTTGTTACTTACTTGTCTTGCTGTCATCGGCACATTCTTATGGATGCAGCAGGAGTCGAGCCAGCAATATGCTGATGAAAATAGTAAACATCAAGCCGTGTTAGCGAAGATGTTATCGAACATCACCGTATCTCATGTTGATGCTATCAGAATGAAAATGACCTCAGCAGTATTATCACCTCAAGTTATTGAGGCTTTGAGCGAGCGTGATAATGAGCAGGTTGATCGCCAGCAGAATTATTTACGATCCTTTTTCCCAAAAGCCATTTCTGTTTGTTTACTTGATCCTGAGGTGGATAATGTCAGCTCAGCAGGGTGTATGCCGATCAGCTTTGCGACGTTAAATAGTGTGAGGCAGGCAAAAAAAGAAGGTAGTGCATCGATAGGCTTAAATAAGCCAGGCACGGAAGACGCACATTTATTATTAGCTCAAAGCGTTGTTAATGAATCAGGACAGCTGGTGGGCGTCTTAGCTATTACACTGTCCCCCGACATGATGCCTGAAATGTTATATGCCGATGCAAGCTTTAAAGGCTATATTGAGCTGCAGCAAGGGAATAAAAATACTACCGTTGTTGCTAAGTTTGGTGATGTGAATCAGAAGCAAGGCGTAGCCACTTCCTCCCTAAAGATACCTAATACCTATTGGCGCTTGGCCTACTGGCCAGAAAATAGAGTGCTAACCGCAGAGTTTCCGAGCATGATAATACTCTGTTTGGTACTAATTATTGCGTTGCCATGGCTATTTAGTAAGTGGTTTAGAATTTTCTTACTTAAACGCGATGTTTCAATATTAAGACGGTTACTGCAAGACGTTAGAACAAGTGAATTAAAACCAGAATACCCTGTTTCATTTAAGCTCCTTGAAAGTGTGGTTGCCGATATTTTAAAGTTAGGACAAGAAAGTTATAAAGCAGCATTAAAGCAGGGAGCAACAGCAGAAAGTATTAGCAAAAAGATAAGTCAAACCTCAGACAGTGCAGTCCATGTTGTAGATGAGGTGCTGGTGGAAGAAAGTGAAGCCGATGTTGTAGATGAAATACAGCTTGAAGGTGTTGGCGATCTTAATGTTAAATCAAATGATACTGTTACTATTGACCCTGCAATTTTCAGAGCCTACGATATTCGCGGTATTGTCGGGAAAAACTTAGATGAGGCAGCTGTTAAGCTGATTGGTCATGCCATTGGTAGTGAGGCTGCTCAGCAAGGTGTTTCTCGGTTAGTTATAGGCCGAGATGCTCGAATTTCAAGTGAAAGTCTAAGCAAAGCATTAAGCGAAGGGATTTTGGCAAGTGGTTGTGATGTCATTGATATTGGAGAGGTCACCACCCCTGTTATGTACTTTGCCTGTGAGCAATTTAATACACAATCAGGCGTCATGGTGACAGGAAGTCATAATCCACCAGAATATAATGGCTTAAAAATTGTGTTGGCGGGCCAGTCTATTGCACAAGAAGCCTTGCAGAAAATTTATCAGCGTATTGATAAAAAGGACTTTCAATCAGGCTCTGGTTCACTGTCAAATGCAGATGTTATCGGTGAGTATATTGAGCGGATAGTGGGTGATGTTCATGTAACTCGACAGCTTAAGCTTGTTATTGATTGTGGTAATGGCATTGCCGGTGCTCTTGCTCCACGGTTATTTAAAGCACTTGGCTGTGAGGTTGTTGAGCTATTTTGCGAGGTTGATGGACAATTTCCTAATCATCACCCTAACCCAAGTCAGCCTGAAAACTTACACGATCTAGCACAAGCAGTTAAGAAGCATGGTGCGGAACTAGGCTTAGCCTTTGATGGTGATGGTGATCGATTAGGCGTTGTCGATGCGAAAGGTAACCCTATTTGGCCCGATCGTTTATTGATGTTATTTGCACAAGATGTCTTATCTCGTCTTCCTCAATCCATTGTTATTTATGATGTTAAGAGCAGTAGCTTATTAGAACAAGAAATTGAAAATGCTGGCGGCAGAGCCGTGATGTGTGAATCAGGACATTCATTAATAAAAAATAAAATGCAGGAACTCGGTGCTGAATTGGCAGGAGAATTAAGTGGTCATATTTTCATCAAAGACCGTTGGTATGGCTTCGATGATGCAACCTATGCCGCAAGTCGGTTATTAGAAATAATTTCTGGTGACTTACTAAAGCGTGATGCCACGGGAATATTTAATAGCTTACCTTCACGTATAAATACGCCTGAAATCCTTGTTGATATGAAAGAAGGTGAAAGTACACTATTTATGAAGAGACTTGTCGAAGAAGCTAATTTTGATGGAGCAGAATTGGTTACAATAGACGGTATTCGAGCAGAATATCCAAATGGCTGGGGATTGGTTAGATCATCAAATACGACACCTGGACTGACGTTACGGTTTGAAGCAGACTCGGATGAAGTGCTCCATGATATTCAGCAACGATTTAAAGAACAAATTTTGCAGATTAAGCCTAGCCTAACATTACAGTTTTAAAAAAGAGATAAAATGAGTGTAACGAATCAACGTGCAGTAGATGTCACGCAAGTATTGACGGAAGCATTACCTTATATCCAGCGTTTTAAAGGTAAAACACTGGTCATTAAATATGGTGGTAATGCCATGGTTGATGAAGCATTAAAAAATAGCTTTGCCCGAGATGTCGTTTTATTGAAGGCGGTCGGTATCAACCCTATCGTTGTGCACGGTGGCGGCCCACAAATAGGCGATTTACTAAAGCGAGTGGGTAAAGAAAGTAAGTTTGTTGATGGCATGCGAGTCACGGATAGTGAAACCATGGATGTGGTTGAAATGGTATTGGGTGGGCAAGTTAATAAAAGCATCGTTAACTTAATCAATACCCATGGTGGCCGAGCAGTAGGTTTAACGGGGAAAGATGGCAGCCTTATTTGTGCTGAAAAGTTACATACTTCAGCTAATAGTGACGATCCTGCAGTGAATGTATCTGAATTGATTGATTTGGGCCACGTGGGCAAAGTGAAAAGTATCGATACCAGTGTTATTGATATGTTAATTCAGAGTGACTTTATTCCTGTTATAGCGCCTATTGGGGTTGGGCCTGAAGGCCAGTCATACAATATCAATGCCGATCTTGTTGCTGGTAAAATGGCTGAAGTGCTACAAGCCGAAAAATTGATTCTAATGACCAATACAGCAGGCTTATTAGATGCCGATGAAAAACTACTCACCGGTTTAAATGCCAAGCAAGTCAACGAACTTATTGACTCTGGTGTTATTTATGGTGGTATGTTGCCTAAAATTGGCTGTGCATTAGAAGCGGTACAAGCAGGCGTGACGACCTCTCATATAATCGATGGTCGAGTACAACACGCACTATTATTAGAAATGTTTACAGATGAAGGTGTCGGCACCTTGATTCGAGGAGGCTGGCAATGAGCGAACAACAAAAACCAAGCAGGGCAGAAGTGAAAAAATCACGCAGACAGGCGATTCTTGAAGCCTTAGCCTATGAATTAGAGCAAAACCCCGGCCAGCGAATTACCACTGCACAGCTTGCTAAAGGTCTTGGTGTTTCAGAAGCCGCTTTGTACCGTCACTTTCCTAGTAAAGCAAGAATGTTTGAAGGCTTAATTGAATTTGCAGAAGAAACAATCTTTGGCTTGATTAACCATATTATAGAAAACGAACCTAATGCCATTGCACGCTGTGAAAAAATGATTACCTTGCTATTAGGTTTTAGTGCTAAAAACCCTGGGATCAGTAGCATCTTGGTAGGAACCGCATTAACAGGTGAAACAGAACGCCTGCGTCAACGTGTGAATCAATTTTTCGAACGTTTAGAAACACAGTTTCGTCAGATATTACGAGAACGAGAGTTGACACTAACCGAAGCTGGAGGTCGCCCAGTCAACGAAACTGCAAACCTATTGGTTACTATAATAGAAGGTCATCTACAACAATTTGTTCGTACCGGCTACCGTCAATCCCCTCTCGTTGGATGGGAGCAGCAATGGCAATTGGTTTCTGTATTGCTTCGAGCCTACGCATAAACCAAGTAGGCATACGTTTGTGCATGTATGGATATAAGAAGTGAATAATAATTTCAGGTATAATGCCCGAGATTAGCTTGTTAGTTTAGCTGGAGCGAATACGTGCTTCCGAAGCTACGCAATCTATTCAAGTATAATTTATGCGCCTGTAGCTCAGTTGGATAGAGTACCAGTTTCCGAAACTGGGGGTCACAGGTTCGATTCCTGTCAGGCGCACCATTTTAATAGACTTAACCACACCATAAAAACATTTAATATTAATACCTTACAGCTATAACAGGTAATTTAATGACTTCATAATCCGATGAGAGATTTCAATCGATTCTACTCGAAATAGAACTTTGAGTGTGAACAAATTGTGAATATAGGTTCTAGCTTAAACCTAATTTTAAAATAAATGTGATGAGATTTCGATATAAACTGACAGTCTGCCAAGTGCCAGAAGCCGTCATTGGTTTAACGGAAGTTTTGAGCACATAGGATAGTTAATTCCAACTGCACCTCATTTCTTTATCTCATCGTATTCTAGATAATCTTTCGTAATACAACAGAAAGCATATTTAATGTATAACTGCATTAGTTATCTCACCAAAGACCGCCCATCCTTTACCGGCAGCGAGATGGTGGGGATTTAGATTACCTTCTGTAGTATGATGATATATAGAAAATATACAACGTGAGCTAAACAAATATTATGATTAGGTTAACAATATCATATCGAACTATCCTTCAAATAATTCTTACAATGCTATTGCTTCCAATAGCCGGCATTAATGCTGACAGCTTAGAGCACGAGTTAGATATTTTTTCTGAAAATAGCCCCAGCAATACCGATAAAGAAATTGACTCATTCTTTTCAGAAGGTACTGGAGAGAAAGTTGATGCTAATGCTGAGTTAGACGATATTATCCGATACAGAAAAGAACAAGATCGGATGAGAATTGAAGCAGAACGTCGTGCTTACGTTGGTAGAATGAAGAAAAATAATAAAACCATGCGGGATAAGTGTAGCTGTACTCTACACCTAGATCCATTTTGTTTAACAGACACACGCTCTGCTCGAGATGTTCTCCTTGCAAAAGGCTATGGAAACTCTAAAGATCTATCCAGAATGACAAAAGAGCTTGAGAATAAGTGGGCTAAAATGAAAGAAGCTCATGAACGTGCTTGCAATAATTGGTACGATGACTATAGCCGAGCAAAAGCTAATGGTAAGGAAGTTGATGACAGTGCGTATGTTCAGAATTTAGATAGTCTAGACAGGCAAATTGATTCTGAATATCAAGCTGAATTAACAGAAATAGAAAAACGTACTATACAACAATATCGGAATGATGAAGCAAGCAAGCAAGGCGAACGAGATCGACAAAAGTCTTCTCGAGAACAACAGAAGCTGGCAAAAGAAGTTGAGCTAAAAAACCAATGTGATAGAGAGTTTGCACGGTCTGGTTTAGACTCAATGCCATCTTGTCAATGTGCTAAGTTTCACCCTAAACACTGGAAAGCATGTGGAAAATAGGAATCAATAAATGATTAAACCACTATTATTTTTACTACTCTTAGCTATACCTTTATCTTCTCAAGCTGAGCTGCCTGCTTCAGTACAAAAAGACATGTTAATGCTAAGCCTCAGTGATAACCTGAAAACAAAAAATTGGCAGCAATCCCTCGATGATATTTCGGCACTAGAACAATTAGGTATTTCATTACCTTCACCCTTTTATTATTTTAAAGGAGAAGCATCATACAAGACTCAGAAATATGCCAGTACTATTACAGCATTAACTAAATATATTGAACTTGAGGGCGATAGTGGGCGCTATTACAAATCATCAATAAGAATGTTATATGATGCTCAAAAAAAGAATACAGCAGAACAGCATGCTTCCTTCAAAAGTGAGGAAGCCAGTCTAATAGCACTCTATTCTCGCATAGGACTTACAATTGATGATGAAATGTCATCGTTAGAAATAAAGATGTCAAACTTATGTAGGAAGAGAGTTTGGGGGCGTTATTTAACATCGCTAAAAATGAATAAAGTTAATCCAGAAAATGGTTGGAATGTTAATGGCGATAAAAAACATCTTAAATGGTTGATGAGTGAAAACTATAAAGAAAGAAAAAAACTTGAAAAAGAAAGCTCTCGTATTCAATCATCACTAACAGGGGCAATAGAAGCAACAATCAGTATGCTACAACAAGCAGAGCAATATACTTCTAAATATAATATACCTAACAACTTCTCTTTCGACGATATTCCAAATGCAAATAAACTTCTTCGTCAGGCTCAATTAGTAGGAAATTGTGGGTGGGAAGAGACCAATGATTATAAAGGACCAATAAGCGTTACCCAAAGTGAAGGAGTTATAGTTGACTTATACTATAAACAAGGAGGTCTCACAGGAAGTGAAACTCTTTGGCGAATACAAAATAAATCCCGTAATACAGTCAGTGTTTCACTGTTAGACCTCAAATATACGTGCCAAAATGATGATTTTTGGCATGTTCCAAGCCTAATGGCTGGTGCAGGCTCACTTATTAAAGAGATTCTGCCTGGGGAGGTTACTATTGCGGGTGGAGACATATTTGCTTGTTCCAAGCATAGCTTAAATCAAAATGGGATTAAGAGAGCTCATGCTACATTGAAATTTAATTAGGTACTTTTGATTAATGTCTGCTTTGGGTCGAAAGCGACCTTTGAACAATTCGTCGCTAACGTGCCAGCAGCGGTCGTTCATTTAACTATAAGTTGTTTAGTGATTTCACGGCGTTTGCATAACTAAGCCTTAGCACTTACATTCATTTAGATTGACTGTAAATCTCTAGCTTTTCAACATTCTCCGGATCAGTAATTGGGCAATGAACCATGCTAAAAAACCTAAAACCAAACCTTGAAATCCGCCGATAATGATATCTAATGGTGTATGAATACGTAATATTGGACGGGAGTAACACACCGCGAGTGCCCAAGGTAATAATAGATAGAAAATCCATCGTCGTTTTGATGTGAGTAATGTACTTGATAACATTAAGAGGAATGTGGCAACAAACATGGCTGATAAGGCATGACCTGATGGTAATGAATAACCTGTTTCTGCAACCCAATGAGCTTTAATTTGTGGGCTGATTGCCAGCGGATCATCATTTAATGCGTTGATAAGCGGTACACGGCGTAATTTTTTATTACCGATGGCATAGAGTTCTTCAGCGGTTATGCCTAGTGCTCCATTCTCTGCTAACCACATGATATTAGGGCGGGGAAGTTTTAGCTGTGGCTTTAAAACATGTTCATTAAATAGTGCTCCACCACCAGCAAAGAGAGTAGTGAAAATTACAATGATACAAGTCTCTTTCCAGCGTTGTTGAGATGAAATTCCTGTACGGGATATGAGAAGAATCAGCATCAAAAGAATTACAAAAGGTATGCCGGTAGTGCCACCAGAAAAAGACAGCCAATAGGCGAACTGGGCAAAAGGCTGAGTTAAATCAAAGTAGGGCGCTATTGTCGAATCAATCCGAGGGTTCAAGGAGCTTAGCGGAATTAGTAGCCATGTCAACAGTGCTGGAATTCCAGCTTGTGACAATACTTGATAAAATGGTTTGTCTTCTACTTTCATATAGAAAAAATCTTAAATTTAAACTAGATTCTAACTATTGCAATAATTTACTAAACAGCAAGTAAGGCATATTGCTCACAATCTGCAAGTGCATTTGAATGTTATCGAGTAAATTCAATAAAGGGCATAGAGCAGTGTTAATTATCACAACAGTTTTTTATCGAATTAGACTTTCTTCTTTAGCCATTTCCCAACCAGAAGCAGCGTCATATGTATTCATTGAAGCAAGAATAGTTGAACTCTCTGGGCCTAAATCTTGCTCTAAAACGGAACCTTTTTCGTTAATATAGAAACTCATTACACCACTTAGAGCATAATTTTTGGGCCAAGCAACAAGTGAAAAACTAGCAGTTTTTGAATTGTCATTTTGAGTGTTGAGGAGCTTATAATAATAGCCGTGATAACTACCCTTCGCTTCTTTGTTAGCCAATAATTCTTTTAAATATCCAACTTTTTCACTAGGGTTACCATCCCAGAACAAACCATCATGCACCTCCGGAGAACTGATAAGTTTTTGTGCGTATTCAAGCTGTCCATCACCATCATGATCTTGTTCTAAATACTCTTGTTGAGCATGCTGGTAGGCTAGAAATACTTGTATAACATTGAGTTCATTTTTACCAATATGACGTTCATCAATAAGATCAATGCCTTGCTCTACATTAAAGAACCAGCCAGACTCATTACTAACAATCGGAATAGGTAAAGTCCATTGGTTTTTACCTACAACAATTAATTTATACTTTTCTTTCTCATCTGTAATTAGACTGTTTTTATTTTGCCAAGCAGCAATAAAATTAGTTGAATCCTGACTCGTCAGACTCTCTATAGGTAATACATTTTGAAAATTTTCACCAAGGATTTTTTTAAGGGTTTCAACATCATTGTTTGAAATCGCATCAAAAAATGACTGTGCTGCTCTTTCTGGTGATGTAAATATGATTTGTTGAAGTGCCGAGTCAACTTGTAAATCTTCGATAGATTCATTTGAAGATGAGCAAGAAACGAGAGATAGTGATAGACCTACAAAAAACACCCCAAAGAAGTGATTTCTTACTTTTGATAAATATTGACCAATAATGCTAGCCGATGTTGTTATTGCATATTTCATGTTTCTTCCTTAAATTATCTACGAGCTCTTCCGCCACTAGGTCTTCGACTGGCAGCAGAGCTCCTACTTGAAGAGCCTCGAGTAGCATTTTTACGAGATACCTGTCCATTCCCAGCATTGCTTAATGCACTATTTCTAGATTTTGAAGGTGCTGAAACTCTGTTATCTTTTACTATACTTTTGTTACCTTCAATTTCTGACTTTGGTTTCCAGTCATCTTGTACTTGCTTGCCTGTAGATTTTTTAGGTTGCTCGACTTTAGCGGCTGCTTTTTTCGGCGGTGCTGAATCTAAAGCTGTTTTATTCCTTGTATCTTTACTTCTCTTATCAAAAGATTTATCAGGATTGCGGTCTCCAAAATCATTTCGTCGTGATTTATCTTGTAAGTCTATAGACGTTTTACTGTTTCTTATCGATGTATGGTTGTATGTATTATTCACATCAATATTTACATTAACATTTCGGCGGTATCTATTGTGAGGATATGGGTGCCATGGATGGTAGTAAGGCGGGTATACTCCCCAGAAATACGGTGAACGCCATGGATTATAGAACGGACTCCAGAACCAATAGTAGATAACAGGAGGGTGAACATAAACTGGGGTGATAATATAGCCAGGACCATACATATAGACATCACCGACTACTTGTATTTCTGTTTCACCATTGCTGCCTTTTTCAACATCAATTGTTGCCACATCTTGATATTGATCTTTTGCAATAACTGCTTGAATAGTAATTAAATGAGTGTCACCTTTTGATGTCTCAATGACTCTTAAGTAGTCAACCTCTCCATCTTCATTTAAGTCTAAATTAGAAATTTGAGAATCAGGATCATTAAGTCTTTTTTCGAAATCCTCAAGGTCCTCAGCTTCACCAAATACAGAAGCTACAAGTTCTAAGTCGAGGTTATCACTAATATCGCTATTTACAGCCTCTACAGTGGTGACATCCTCTGCACTATAGCTACTCGATGCAAAAAATAATGTGAATACTATAAATAATCCAATTTTCGTTTTCATTGTTCCTGTCCTTGTAAGGCAATGTGCTCAACTTAATAAGTTAAACATAATATGGTAATACTGACAATGTTTAGCTTAATTCAAATGCTTTAGTTGCCGTGGCAATAGTGATAGCAACAATGAGCCCTGTAAACATTATGCCTAGTAAACCAATGATGATTGAAATCAATCTGGTACTTTTCTGAATAGGTCTTATGTCGCCATATCCAATGGTTAAGGCGGTAATGAAAGTCCAATATGTTGCATCAAAATATTTCCACTTTTCAATACGTCCAACAACTTGACCAAATAGGAGAATGATAGATAGAAACCCAAATAATAATGGCATACATAGGTAAATATAAGTAAAAAAAAGTTTAATGAAATGTAGTGTAAAGTCCATGAAATTTGGCTCCTATATTAAAGTGTATTATTGACAAGGCTTTTCTTGATCGCCAATCTTTAACAAGTCTAAAAAACCAGTTGTTAGCACATCGGCTAAGAAAAGGTGAGGCACTATAGACATTGTTAATGAGGCTAGTGAACCTACTGACGGTAACATTTTAACGGTAGGGTCAAACAAGTCACCTTTAATCTCAATAGGAACCGCTGGCTTAAACAAGCTTTTGTCATCTGCATATAACGTTAAGTCAATTAATTCCTGGTTCAGTTGGATCATCCCTAAACCTCTTACTTCCATATCAGGAGACTCTAGCTGTAATACTTGGCTAGTCAGTACACCATCTTTAATTTCATTTTGGTTAATAAAACAGGTGATCTTTGTGTGTTTCTTATGAATTACTTTCTCAAACATCCAGCCTACGATATCAGTAGACATTAACTGGAGTCCTGATTGATTAATGACACCAGTATCCATCACCATTGCAAGCTGTCCATCCATAGAATTAATGGCATCACCGATACTATTTCCTTGGCCCTTACCCTCAAGGTGAAAAGTTAAGTCACCTTCAATTCCAGGCGGGTTTTCTGGATCAGTATAAAGTTTAGACACGTCAAAATGCTGTGCTTGAATGTCTAGCGTTATATTAGGAGGTGATGAAATGGACTGTATTGTGCTGTGAATTTTAACGGGGTTATCATTTATAGTTAGAATGGTAGGTTCAAGTGTCAGTAGTCCAGACTTACTAGTAAGGAGTGACTCACTTGTTTCAATATCAAATTTTGTCCCTGTTAACTTGAATGCTGAAATCAACAAATCTATATCTAAACTTTTAAAAATACTCAGGCGTAAGTCTGTATTTTTAAACCCTTTTTTTTCAGTATCAGGATTAGTGTCTGGAGACGCTTGTCGCAATGAAAAAGAATCGATATGAAATTGCTCTGTTTGCACTTTACCGGATAATAACGCAGGGATTGTTTGGAGGCTGAGGGTCAAGTCA
>ENA-OSET01001888-OSET01001888.1-sediment-metagenome-genome-assembly--contig:-NODE-1888-length-21009-cov-64.125311_pt1 | contig 21009 bp, 15 predicted proteins | sample MGYA00237882_ERZ534229 | MGnify/ENA primary metagenome ERZ534229 (study PRJEB26408, sample SAMN06266212) | sediment metagenome | isolation source: Hudson Canyon methane seep mesocosm | place... | reverse complement strand
AGGTGTTTTTTCCTGTGCGTAATTCAGCACCAACGTATAAACCCCAGTCCGTTTCATCGTTCTTTATACGCGACTTTTTTACGGGCGGCTCCGTGCCTTTGTGCTGGCTTAAAATATCCGTTTTCATTTGCTCGTATTGTGCTTCGCTTAAGTGCCCCTCTTCTTTCATTTGGATAATACGATCTATTTCATCTGATAAATTTGCCATGACTAATTTCCTGCCTTATTACCTAATTTAGAAGGTGTGTTTTTATAACCCATACTCATGCGAGTTCATTTTGTTTTTTTGTATTTCTGGTGTTTTTAAGCGTGTAAAAAATTGCTGTATAACGGGGCCACAACTTGCTCCGCCTGTTGATTTACTGTGGGTTATTTGGCATACAAAAACTAAGTTACGCTCTTCTTTATCAATAGCCCCTGCCTCTAACCAGCCGGTAATCCATGCGGTATTTACTTCTGTTTTAAATTTACCCTTTTTAAATATTTTTACCGGTGCTGTACCCGTTTTTGCATAGATATATTCGCGTAGCCACTTATTATATTTTCCTTTAAATGCTCCTTGAGAAGAACCATCTTGTGGTACGCGCTTCATGCCTTTACGAATTCTATCGGTATTAATGTCTAAGGGTAAAAATTCAGCTAGTTCAGCACTTTGCCCTTCTAATTCGCTTAATAAAATCGGGCGTACCCATGTTTCACTAGCGATAGAAGCACTGACTAATGCCATATTTAAAGGGGTTACAAAACTGCGTATGCCTATACTCATTTGGCGTAATCTATGCCTATCGTCCAATACATCCATTTGCGTGGGTGTGGTATGTAAAACATCCCAGTAATGCCAATTAAAGTCGTCGGCTAATAATCCACCACTTAAATCTAGTGCTTGCCCAAAACCCACCGAGCGCATTATTTTATTAATGGGGCGGGCTTGGTCTAGCGCATCTACAACTAATGCGCGGGTATGCGGTACGCCTGCTGTATCTCCTTGCCCTAACAAAGTTTTATCGGTTAATTCATACAACCAAACATACCAAGTATTTAAGGAATCTCTTAAGCCTTGCTTTAAACCATAATCGGAATCAACACCATAAACAGAATTCTTGCTCTTTTCCATTTCTCTTTTAGGTGTTTCATGAAACTTATCTTTTACACCAAAATTAGTAATAACAGGCTTATTACGATATTTACCGCCTTTTTGTGCACCCCAAGGGCAATTACGGCTATAAGGTGCATATATAGCAGGATAACACCCCGCTTCGGCAGTAAAGCTATAATTATTTTCAGCGCCTATTTGGTTTAATTGCTCCTGAGTAACGCCTGCTAATAATTGCTCTATCGTTGGATTTGTTTTAGCTTGTTGTTCTAATAATAAGCTGGTAATCAGCTTAAACGTAGAGCCTGGGCGGTTATGGCTGGTGCCCAGTTGCTGAATAGCACGTACACGCAAGGGGCTTTCTGAGGTTCTTTTTGCATCAAAGCCTACAACATCTTGCCATTTGCTTTGCTCGGGTAGTTTTGGATAACCTGCCATTGCTAAAATTTCGCCACTATCAGCGTCCATTACTAATAATGCGGCACTGCGTTGGTGTTGAAAATCATCCTTACCTTTAAATTTTTTGTCGGCAGAAACAGCTTCAACTCCTTGCTCTAATACTGTTTGCGCTAATGTTTGCATGTTTAAATCTATACTGAGCTGCGCATCAATTTGCGATGTATTTAAACGTGAAAACATACCCACTAATGAGGACTCATGTTGATAGCCAATACCAATAAATGAGCCTAAGCCTCCCTGACTTGCTTCTGGCTGTAATGTTGCATTTTGCCATAAGGGCGTTCCGTGCCTATCATAAATACTGACATCAACTTGTTGTTGGCGTATGCCTTTTGCTGCCATAAACTGCCAGCTTAATTTACCTTGTTTATCTAAAATAATGTGCCTAAATTCGCTACGGTACAGTTTTTTCATATCTACCGCTTGTTCGGCTTGTAGCTGTATTTTTATTGTTTTTGTGCCTTTGTTTAGCTTGATTAAAAACCAGCGCGCTGAAATACGTTCATTTTTTGAGCATTTTGGTTTTAAACAGCGATCTTCCTGTTGAATAATTTTTGCCCCTGTTACGCTTACCTTTTTACCTAGGGTTATCAGTTCAAACTGTTCTTTGCCAGTTGCGGCTTGTTTAAAGTTTGTTGCAAAACTGATGATTGATTGCGGACTGGCTTCCGTTGGCCATTTTTTTACTCGTTGCCACGGCATCCATGTTGTAGGTATTTGTTTAAATAAAGAGCTGGCAAGCAAGGGCATTGCTGTTTGTAAATCTAGTTTATGAGTTGCCACATCGGCTTGCCAATACAAAGGTATCTTTTTTATTAACTGCTTGGCTTTATTATTTGCACTTTTTAATCTTACTGCCGCGAGTAATCGCTCTTGATTAAAACGTTTAATTTGCGCTCGCACATAAGGCCCTGCTTGTTGCCCATAAAAATCAGCTTGTGCGCTGGCGGTGGCTTTATCCCATTGAATACCTGTAAATGATTCGGCAAGTTGTTTATCCAGTACAAACTCAGGTGCAACTTGTTTAATGCGTGCTAAATCTTTGGGGGCGCTAATAATTTGTTTATTATTACCTAAGCGTACTAAACCAGTTTTAAGTAAACGATTAAATAAAGCACCATCTTCTGTTTTGGGTGTTAATTGCGGTGATAATTTTGTTGCACCTGCTGTAATATTAACGTGTTTAAGCTTTAGCTCCCCTTCGATAATGTTAGGTACTTTATATAATTGCCAAGTTTTTTGCTTTTTCATCTCCTCGGCAGTAGCTTTATATATAGTAATTGTTATCCTGCTTGCGCTGCAAAATTGAGAGCTTGTCCGCTTAAGCTGTATTGCATAGTCACCCAACCAATCTTCCTTCACTTCTGGCTGTAATGAATTTTGCCAAAATAACCAAGCTTCATTATAAAAATTTACTGTATTATTTTGCGTAACCGCATTAATTCCTGAATCTGGACCACTTGCCATATAAAATTGAGGAATTAAGGATTTAATTTTAATTGTTAGCGGTTCTTCAAGTAAGTTTCCTACTATTTCAATCGCCGGAATATCAAATTCAGCGGTATCTAATAAAACATTTCTCAAGCCATTATGGGCTGTTTCTCCCCTGTCTAATCGCTGTTTAATGCCTAGTTGTAAAGCCTTCCAGTTAGAACCTATTTTGATGGGAATTAGCTTTCCATTCCGCATAGCTTTTTCCTTTTGACCTCTGACTATTTTATTGGGATTAGTTAACTGCTCACAAAAACCAATTTTTTGCTGACCTACCTGCTTAAATCCGAGTAAAGCAGTAAACAAATGCTCATCTGTTTTCAAGCGCCAAGCCCCTGCTTGCTGTGGAATAACAAGCGACTCACCTGAGAGGAGTTCGGTTGTTACTTCATCCAGTGCGGTTTGTGTTTGGGTTGGTTTTAAGCCTGCTAGATAAAAAGCAAATGCGGTGAGTAATACGAGGGTGAGTATTGAAAATAGTGCTGGCTTTGTGGTCATAATCATGGGCTTGGGTAAATTTGAATCTAAGATGAGTAACTCACGCTAAGTCACCCTAACATTGATAAAAGAAAAATCACTGTCCGGAACGAACTAATCGCACATGCCTGCCGTAGTGGCGATCATCGTAACTGGCATAATCATAGTCGAAGCCGATATACCACCCGAAATAAGAATAGCTTGTATAAGGCGAGGATGACCACACAGGGGTGTAAGGTGCATTAGGAAAAGCTTCTGGATGAGTCGTAAGCTTTGGGCTCTCTCCTCTACAGGATTCATCTGTATCACACCATATTTTAAGCAAACCAGGGTGTAGTAATGATTTTAATTCATCAATTGTAGGGAGTCGCCAATCAGTATATCCTGCATAATTATCATTTTGTGCATACGCCAAAGCCTCATCCCAAGTGTAACGTACCGCCTCCCCACGACAGGTATTATTTTTCCATTTTTGTCCCATAGAAAATCGTTGCCATTGCAAGCCTGTTTTTACATCAATTAAAGTACCATCGCCCTTATCAGTATATCGCTCAGCGATTAAAGGCAATTCTTTTTGTTCTGATTTTGGTTTTGGTTCTTGAGCTTGTGTTATATTTTTCCAAAGTTGCTTTACGGTTGGGGTACGTATTTTCTTATCATAAGCCATACCTTGCTGTAAGGCTTGCCAAGCTTCTATGCTTAAGCCTTCTGGTTGTGGCGGCCATTCGTCTTGCTTTCTATTTTCAGATTTTTCACGACTAAAGGGTGGCTCGCCTGTTAGTAGTTCGTAAATAATGCATGCAAGACTATAAACATCTTGTCGGGTATCTGGCTTATTAGCAAAAAATGCTTCTGGAGGCATGTACTCAAGAGTACTGGCTGTTACTTTTAAGGCGCTATTGCTACTTTTTCGCATTTGGTAAGCTAAACCAAAATCGAGTATTTTTATCTGTTTTTGTTCGGTTAAATAGATGTTGGCAGGTTTGAGGTCACGGTGAATAAGGGGAGGAGTTTGCTCATGGTGCGCGTAGTGTAATGCCTGAATAATAGGCTCAATTATTATTTGGCTATTTTCCCAGCTAAGACCTGTTTCATAATCCATTAAATACGTTTGTAAGTCTTTACCCTGTAGGTATTCCATTTCTACAAATAACCAGCCTTCTTCAGACTGATGCCAGCCATAAACATTAATAATATTTGAGTGGTTTAATTTTGCGGTGCGTATGGCTTCTTGGTGTAGCTTCTTTATAGCGGCACTTGAATGTATCTGGCTTGCGTTAACAACTTTTAAGGCTTTATATATTGGCTTTCCTACTTGCCCTTCAACAAATTCAACCGCTTCTTCAGCTAAATCTCGCGCTAACCAAACAGCCCCCATGCCCCCTGCACCAATTTTTTTTACTAAACGAAATTTTCGGCCTGCCGTTCCAATTTCTGTGCCAGCAAATAATTCCATACTGGTATTATTTTCCTTAGCAGGCTTTGTTTCTTGCAAAGGGCTATGTTTCTTAAATAAACTCTGTATTTCTTGGTCATATTGCGTTTGAGTCAAATACCCTTTATCTTTTAGCTTTGCTAAGCGCTCCATTGTTTCTAAGCGATCTGACATTTTTAGTCCCTACAAATTAGGCTAAGGCCACGTTCATTAATTATTAAAAATTTAAGGTAAAATTATAATACCCTTACCTCCGCTTATCCACCTTTAAAGAAATATTAAAAGAGAATAAGAACTTTACCGTAATACCTTAATATCCATTCCAATATTAAAGATATTTTAACTGTAAAAACGTCACTCATTCCTGCTACCCAGTCAAGCGTGACCACAACAGTTTTAGAAGGAACCTATTATTGCACATGGACTCCCGATTAAAGACTTCGGGAGTGACTACTATTGCTCTCATATTTATTGGGATTAAAATTACACTGCAAAGTAAACTAATCTTTGCCCCGCTCTAATATGCCCTGTTTTTTTCAAGCCATTAATAAAGCGTAAATCTTGTGATTGCGCTTTAATGCGATTTGCAATAAGACCTAATGAATCCCCTCGCTTAACAGTATAAATTTTCTTTTTAACATTATGCGCAACCTGAATAACTAATTTTTGCCCCGCATATATTTTGCCACCTTTCAACTGGTTCCAGCGTTTAACTTGTGCAATAGAAACATCAAATAAAGCGGCGACTCCCGCTAAATAGTTGCCTGATTTTACTTTATAAATGATTTTATTCACTTTTTTCTGAGCAATTTTATAATCCACTTGGTGATAAACCAATAAACTTTTTCCACGGCTTATTTTATTACTACGCAAGCCATTCCATGCTTTTAATTTAGCTTTAGAAACTTGGTATTGTTGTGCTAATACTGACAAGCTATCGCCTTTTTGTACTTTATGATAGGTCTTTTTTAAATCTCTAGGTAGTCCATAGACCTTAACTATTTGTCCTTTTTTTAGGTGGCCTGATTTAGAGATTTTAGGGTTCCATGTTTTGATTTGTGCAATGGGTTTATTAAACCAAAGAGCAATATCGTTTAAAGTATTACCTCGCTGAACTTTATAATGAACATATAACCCCTGTGCTTTTGTTTTACGGTTTAATCTTACTGTTCGTTTATTTTTCTTAGGCGCTATCTTCTTTGATGATGATTTTTTCTGTGATCGTTTTTTATTCGCTACTCTTGGCTTACTAAAAGACGGTTCTTTTTGTGCTATTTGAATATATGCTTGTTTTTGTTGCTCTCCTTGCCACCACATTGCTGTATCATTTGCCGCCACTACTCGCTTTGCCTTTGCCGCAGGTACTCGGACAATAAAGTTATTCATGGGAGTTTTTTTCTTTTTATAGCTCAACTCTGGGTTTAATGCGCGTAACTGTTTAGTAGAAAGCCCACTATATTTTGCTATACGAGCAATAGAGCTTGGTTTTCTTAATTGAATATACGCATATTTCCCACTTGCATCTGTTGTAAACCCATAAGATTCAGGGTTTCTTCCAATAATGGCAGCAGCAAGTAAATTAGGTACATATCCGCGTGTTTCTTTGGGCAGTAACTTACTTACCCCTATAAAATTACGCTGCGCAAAGGGATCATCTAACCTTCTTAAAGCTCTACTAATTCTACCTTCACCGGCGTTATAACTCGCAGCAACTAATAAAAAAGAATCTGAGCCATAAACAGCAACTCTATCTAACAAATAAGCTCTTGCTGCAATGGTTGCGAGATATGGGTCTAACCGTTGATCTTGGTGCCGAGAAACTTTTAAGCCATATTCTTGTGCGGTTCGTGGCATAAATTGCCACATTCCTCTTGCACCAACGGGACTTTTAATATCATAAGTAAAGCCACTTTCAATTAATGCGAGCCATGCCATTTCTTGGGGGATTCTTTTTTTGCTAAAAACACCATTTATCATTGGCATATATTTTTCTGCTCGTGATAAAGAGGCTTGAAACCACCTTTTTCTGGAGCCTTGGAACTTAGCAATGACTTTATTTACTTGCTTTAATAAATCATTAAAATCTTTTTCTTGAAAGCCTGTTTCACCTAAATTATCTAATACTTGCTGCAAAGCCTCACGGTTTGATAGGGATTCTGTTTGCTTTGTTTTAAAGCTACTTCGCCAAGCAATTTCTTTTCTTGCTATAGCGGCTGTCTGTACGGATGTCTCATTTATATGTTGAGCACCTTTAGACAAACTAGCATTCGATTTACCTGTTGCGCAGCCTGTTAGTAATAAACTAAAACAAAGGCCCATTAGATAGATTATTTTTTTCATGACTGTACCCTCTATTTTGTAATCAATTGAATTTGTAAGACAGGATTTTCAGTTTTTACTTGCTTGCCAATGCTATTAAGTTGTTTTACTAATATTGCTTTCTGCTGGTTAAACTGTACAAAACTTAATAATGCATCGCTACTATCACTTGGGTTGGCTAATAATTTATATAAATCATTCCCCCAATTAGAAAGTGACATAGATTTTTGTTTATTTTTTGGTAGTACGGTAACTTCCCATGTCCGTTTTAAAGCTTGGTTAGTCGCAAAACTTTTCTCTAGTTTAGTAATGATTTGCTCATAATCAGCTCTAGCTGCCAATAAGTTTTGGTAATAAGCTTGGTATTGCTCCCTCATTGAAGGCATTAATAAGTACACCGCAGTGTGTTTTATAAAGTCGGTTGTTTGATCAGCTTTTATTGCTGCTCGAACTGTTTTTGTCCAAGTTTCAAAGTTTTTTGCTTTCGTTTGTGGTTGTGTAAAAATAGCTTGGTAATTTTCTTGTTCTTGCTCATGTAGCTTGCCTGGTATATCCATTAACATAATTAAGCCAAAATAAAAAACAGCTAAAAAAATCACTGCTTTGGTAATAATTGATAATAAAGTTTTCATTATTTTTCCTTTCTAGGGTTGGTTTACAATCTTTATGCGGGGGGAATGTAAATAGAGCATTTATGACTAAAATTTAAAATAAAAAGATCACTTTTATTAGTCTATAAAGGTGATCCTTCCAGTGCGTAAAAACACAAAACATCTATGGATTGAATTTTTACTATAAAATACTTTTTATCATCCACAAAAAAACTGAGTATTTTTTAGTTCCCCCTGCATATGACTATTATAATCATGCGTCACTTAACACTGCTTTAAGCCAATGGAAATCAACCAGTCGATTAAAATTAATGCCGTTAACTACAAAATATTAACGCAAATTAACACTGACAACTCCGCCATTAGTGATCTTTGGCAAGCAGAGGATAAACAAGGAAAACTTGTTGTTATAAAAACGGTTAAAACCTCTGCCTTTTTAGATGCTTCGGATGAAACCAAAGAAAAGTTCTTGGAGCACTTGAACAGAGAAATTGAGTTTCTGAGCCAACAACAAAAATCACCCTGTCACTTTATTATTTCGCTATTAAATAGCGGGACTTATAATAAGCTACCTGCGCTAGTGCTGCCCTTCATTCCACTAAATTTAGCAGAATATATAAAACAATCGAACAAGGTCGCTTTAGTACAGCACTTGGATTGGTGTTTACAAATTAGCCTAGGATTAGCGAGTATTCATCGGGCTGGTTACTTTTATAGAGATTTAAAGCTTTCCAACATATTAACTAATTCAAAAGGCGAAACTTTAAAGTTAATAGATTTTGGTACTGCAAAGCTTAATACTACAAATAAGTTACATACATATAGCGGCACACCATCAAGAATGGCACCTGAACAAATGCTTCCTATCAACCGTCATCAACAAGCAGATGGTCGTTATCATTATGAGTATGAAACAGACCATCGGACAGACTTTTTTGCATTAGGGTTGATTTTATTTGAGCTCATTACAGGTATACAGGAGCTAACGTCTCAACATGACATCCAAAGTTTAAGAGAAAACCAAGGGGCGCAAGCAGCATGGGAAAAACGTAATGATTTAGGCGGAATAAATACTCGGGAAGTTAAATTATTTGAAGATCAGCTTATGCGAAATCATGATGCACAAGCTCATAGTACATTCATGCAAGACGCACAAAGGCCAGAATATATCGGCGAGTTAACTGCATTAATCTCTAGCCTTTTAGCACGAGATAAGAATGACCGCCCTGATAGTGCGGAATTAATTATTGATAGCTTGAGTAAAATAATTATCCCTTTAGCGGGTGATAGCAATATTTATGCTTTTACTGCTAAAGATGAAGCGCCTTACCCCGTAGAAAACCACGCAAAACATTTTTCTACTTATCGTTATTTTTATATTGCTGCTTTTACTCTCAGTTCTTTTGCTGCTAGTTATTTTTATCCAACAATAAAAGCTCAGTTATTATCACAGTCTCGTCCACCCAGTCTACTAACCGAGTTACCTTTTGATGATTTTGAACCTATTGCTGCCATAAAAATAGAACAAAAGAAACTAAGGTCCAGTACTGCTGTACCTGAATTAAACACATCACTAACCGATAATAAAACGCTAGAAGTACAGGAAACAAAAAAACCGAGCATTGAAGCAACACAACCTACCATTATAAGTATAGCTAAACCTGAGGTAAAAATACCGCCAACCGATAATAAAACGTTAGAAGTACAGGAAGTAAAAAAATCTAGCACCGAAGCAATACAAGCTACCATTATAAGTGTAGCTAAACCTGAAGTAAAAATACCGCCAACTGATAATAAATTGCCAGAAGTACAGGAAGTAAAAAAACCCAGTATTGAAGCAACACAGCCTATCCTTATAAGTGTAGCTAAACCTGAAGTAAAAATACCACTAAATGGTAATAAAATTTTAGCAGTAAAAGATAATATTGAGCCAAGTTTTCCCGCTAAAATAGCACATAACTTTCCTATAGAAAACATGCTATACATCAACTCAGATATTTTCATTATGGGTAATGATCAAGGAAATTATGATGAAAAACCTGAAAGGCAAGTTAGTATTCAGCCATTCTATGTAAGCCAACGGTTAGTCACAGAAAAGCAATACCACGAATACTGTATTAATACACGCCAGGCTTGTGCGGAGTCCAATAAAATTAGCCAAAAACCCATTACCCAGATCAACAAACAGGAAGCGCTTGACTACATTAGCTATTTAACTAGGCAGTCCTCTTATTCAGTACGTTTATTATCTGAAGCTGAATGGGAGTATTTAGCAATAAATAAAAAAGTCATTTTTAATCATTTAGAATGGACAGCTGATTGTATTCACTATAATTATAAAGGTGCTCCAATGAATGCTGTCGCATGGTTAGGTGAGAATAAAGGTAATTGTCAAATGAGTAGCCTTCGTGGCAATAGTGTAGGTAAAGATTTAACGAATAAGGCGCAGCATAATCGTTTTCCCGCCCCTAATACCATCAAAAAAAATAACTTAGGCTTTAGAGTAGCCTTTCATTTATCTCAAGAGAATAAAAATGACTAGTACTGCACTGTGTTCCGACTGCCAATCGCCTGTATTACCCACTGACATTAGTTGTTCTACTTGTGGTAAAGCGATACCTTTTCAAGCAACATCAAAAACCCCTTCTTCAGCTAACACGGTTAATACTTCAACTAATCAGCATTCGCAGGATGGTAAGCCTTACTTAACGACACAAATAAAAGATACTTATACCTCAGGTGAGCATATTGCATTGGATTTTTCTATTCATAATACACCGCCAAATACGCAATTTATCTCAGCTAGTTTTTCAGGCCCTTTAAGCCAGACAACAAACTCAAAAACTTTTTTAGCTAACGAAGTAACTTTTGATTCTATATTGCCAAATATAGCAGGAGACATTCGCTTATCAATCGCTATTACCTGCCAAACAGCTGAATATTTTAAATTTACTTATCAATGCTCTACGACTTTAAAACTAAACAAGCAAAACTTTAACTCAGAAAACCCAACCTATAATATAAGTATTGTAAACGAAGGCGTGTTGGATGCTGAGCGCTTTATAGATCAAGATAAAAATAATACCGACACAACAACCCCTAAATATAACCTAGAAGAAATCCCACTCAAATTAATAAAAAAAGAATCATTAAAAAAAATCACTCGCGGTAAAATTATTTTTCACTCAAATAATCAAGTAAAAGCAACCCACCTTTATGCATTAGCAGAAATCATATTAGGCCGCCAAACCGAAAAGAAACCTGTCGATATTGATTTAAAATGCTTTCCAAATAATGAAGACAACCAATACCGCGCCAACCGCATTAGTCGCCATCATTGCATTATCCGATTGCAACAGCAAAAGTTTGAAATTCGTGATGTATCCACTTGGGGAACCCAGATTAATCAAACAAGAATAAAGAAAGAAGAGTGGCATATAATCAATAACAATGACATTATTCAAATTGCTGATATTAATGTACTGACTAAAGAGTTAACGGGAGCCCTGCAATTAAAAGCCACCACTTTGCCACACGGCCTACTTTTAGAACGCATTGATAATGCCGCTCAAGAAGAAAACTATTTAATACTAAAGCCTGAAACAAAACCAGTCCCTAACCACTCAAATGACAGCTCTATTATCTTCCATCATGAAGGTGGTTTTCACCTTTTATCTAAAAATGGCCAAAGTCATTACCTATCAATTGATAAAAAAATAAACATTGACCAATCACAATTTACCTTCCACAACACCTAAAAAAACATTATGCATATAATAAAAATAATTTCACTTGTTTTTTCATTAGCCTTAATAACAGCTTGCTCACAATCAACCACTGAAAAAGTGATTGAATATGCAGATGAATTACAAGATGCAATCAATAAATTTGAAGAGTCTAGAAATAATTCAGCGGAAAACATTAATGCTATCACCCAAGAAACCATATCAGAATTAGATCAAAAATCTCCCGACCTTAGAGGTGCTGCACGGAAATGGGAAGGTGAATGGTTAGAAGTCTCAGAGCAATTTGATCGTCTTGAAGAAAATTTTTCTGATGTTGCAGAATCATCAAATGATTACTTTACTCAACTTGATGAACTTGCAACCAGCATACAAAACCAAACACTACAGCAAAGTGAAAAACAAAAAAATACGGCTTTAAAAGTCACATGGACAGTAGCCTTTAAACAGGCCACTCAAGATATAGATAAACTCAGAAAACTCATTAATGAAGGTAATGATTTTCACATGGTTCTATTAGGTGCTTCATTACGCGAAAAGTTAAGCCAAAATATTACCGACCTTAAAAATATATCCATACGCGCACAATCTCTTTTAAGTGGCTTAAAAAATCTAACCGATGAAGGGCGTAAGTTATCCGCAAGCTAATATTACTGCTATGTATTATTAGCTTAACTGCCTGTAATGAGGAGGGTTCATTACAGGCATACGCGCAAGAAGTTCCTTTTTCCCTTGCTAAAGATAAAGTACTGCAATCCTATCTTGCAGACAGTAAAAATTATTCACCTGAAAAACGCTTAGCACTGCATTATAAACAGCTACTGAGCGATTGGGATTATATACCGGACCCACCTGGATACGACCACTTCCGTAATGCGACAAGTTTAATCCAATCACAACAGTTTAAAGGCGATTGCGAGGACTTTGCCATTGTGATGTTATCCATATGTCATTCGCTTAAACTACACTGCCAAATCGCACTGGGGCAAAATAAAAACAGTGGACATGTGTGGACAGAGGTATTAATCAGCCGCGCTTCACCGGATACAGCTACATTAAATAAAATAGAACACGCCTTTGGCTCTTCAATCGGTAAAGCTCAACGTAAGTCAGGTTATTGGCTACAATTTAGCCCAAGTGGCTCACTTAAAAAATATAGCTTAACGCATACAATTAATACGACTGGAAAATTAACAAAAGTTTAGACACTTTTCATATCAGTTTAAAAGAAGCCGCATGAAGTCCACTAGACGTAGGGTGGGCAATCTTTTCTGCCCACCGTAATGCGGCCTTGGTGGGCAGAAAACATTGCCCACCCTACTTTTTTACATCCATATTTCCTGTTTTACGCGGGTAGCCCAAATGTTAAATAACTTATGAGCGACTAATATCAGCTGGGGTGCAGGTCTTTAGCCTGCTCTTGCATAAAGGCAGGCTAAAGACCTGCACCCCGAAATGAAATAAAAAGTGGTTCTATTTTATGCGGCGGAAATTAACGATTTGCATCACCCCACTTACACCCTACCTTATCTTCACCCAATTTAGGAATGAGCATTAAATAACATCGACAACTTTTAATATTATTAGAGTTCATTTCTTAGCCTCAAAAATCGCGTCTTGGGGTGTGTTGTCCAGCTCGGATTCCAGCTTTGGCTGGGCGGCTGGACAACACACCCCAAGACGCTACGTGCCATTACTTTAACTTTTTTTTATATTAGCGCCAAACCCAATTAAGAGGGGCTGCGCCCGCTTTTGTAAAAAAGTAAAAAATTTAAAAAATAAAAGTTAATTTGTTCTGGCGAGGCGGAAGCCCAGAAAGTTGTAGCTATCACTAGGGCTATCGCGGTAACGATTAGCCGAGCGCACGTCGCGAGCGTAGTAGCTCCAACTACCGCCACGGCGAACACGGTAAGAGCCACCTGCAGGGCCTTGTGGGTCATTCTTAGGGCTGTTTTTATAGTAGCCACTCTCATATCTGTCTTGTACCCACTCCCAGACGTTGCCGTGCATTTCATGTAAGCCCCAGGCGTTGGCTGGCAAGGAGCCTACTTTAACGGTTGTTTCTCTGTATTTGCCTTTAGCTGCGCCGTTATAAGGATAGTTACCATTATAATTGACTTGCGCGGGCGTAATATTATCACCAAAGGAAAATGCACTGGTAGTGCCCGCTCTCGCTGCATATTCCCACTCGGCTTCCGTCGGAAGGCGGTAGTGTTTACCTGTTTGTTGGTTGAGCTTTTTGATAAAGGTTTGGATGTCGTCCCAGCTCACGTTTTCTACAGGGCAATCTAAGCCACAGCTTTTGAAGTGTGCGGGATTATTCCTCATCACTTTTTGCCATTGGCGTTGGGTGACAGCATATTTGCCTAAATAGTAACCTTGACTAATGCTGACTTCATGCTGATATTCCTCATCAGCTCTATCAATTTCATTTTCTGGACTGCCCATTAGAAAGCTCCCTGGTTTTATGTAAACCAATTCCATGCCAATGAAGTCATCTATTATTTCTGATTTTTCTTCAGTTGGCAGATTTGAGTATTCAGGTTTTTTAGAGCTTTCTAGCGGGACTTTCTCTACCTTATTAACAGTATTATTTTGTGCGCGTGTTATATTTTGCCAAAGTTGCTTTACACTTGGCGTGCGGGATTTTTTATCGTATGCCATACCTTGCTGTAAGGCTTGCCAAGCTTCTGTGGTTAGTTCTTCTGGCTGAGGGGGGTATTCGTCAGCTTTTCTATTTTCGGCTTTTTCACGGCTAAAAGGTGGTTCGCCGGTTAGTAGTTCGTAAATAATACAGGCTAGGCTATAGATATCTTGCAGGGGATCAGGCTTGTTGGCAAAAAAAGCTTCTGGGGGCATGTATTCTAGGGTACTTGCTGTTACTTTTAAGGCACTGTTGCTACTTTTGCGCATTTGGTAGGCGAGCCCAAAGTCGAGTATTTTTATTTGCTGGTTTTCGGTAAGATAGATGTTGGCAGGTTTAAGGTCTCTATGGATGATCACGGTGTCATGCTTATGGTGCGCATAGTGTATGGCTTCAATGATCGAATTTATTAGCTGTTGGCTTTTTTCCCAGCTTAATCCTGTTTCATAGTCTATTAAATACGTTTGTAAATCCTTGCCTTGTAGGTATTCCATTTCTACAAATAACCAGCCTTCTTCGGACTGATGCCAACCGAAGACATTAATAATATTTGGATGATTTAATTTTGCTGTGTGTATGGCTTCTTGATGAAGTTTTTTTATCGCAGCACTAGAGTGCATTTGGCTTGCGTTAACAACTTTTAATGCTTTATATATTGGCTTTTCTGCTTGCCCTTCAACAAATTCAACCGCTTCTTCAGCTAGATCTCGTGCTTGCCAAACTGCCCCCATTCCGCCTGCGCCTAGTTCTTTGACTAGGCGAAATTTGCGACCTGCAGTTCCAATTTCAGTACCAGCAAATAATTCCATGCTGGTTGGAGCATTCACTCCATTTGTATTCGCACTTTCTACTAACTTTGCAGCTGGGGTTAGTAAACTTGATTTTTGCTGGTCAAATTCAGCTTGGGTCAAAATCCCCTGCTCCTTCATTGCAAACAGTTCTTTTATTTCTTTATATCTATCAGGCATAAGTGAATATCAATAGTGTCAAAAAATTGGATAAATTATAAATACAACCCAATACTACAAAAATTAAAAAAACGTATTTCAACAGCAATAGCCGTCTATTTTCAAGCTATTCTTGGATTGTCGTTCTTAAGGCAGCATTAATTTTTTCATCTAACCTACCTGATTCAGCAAGTTGTAAATCTTCATCAATTAAATGATCAATTTCATCCATAGACACTAAATCATCAGCTTCGCCATTCATAGACATCACATCGGAAGACATATCTAAAAAGACATTCATACGCTCTTCCATATCTTGTGCTTGGGTCATTGCCTGCTCATATTTTCCTAAAGTGACATCCATATCAACTTGATTAAATGCATCACCTATCGAGGTAGAAACCGCAGTCATTGAAGAGGCGAACTGTACCATTGTTTCTGCTTGGTTTTTCATCTGCATCGCTGTCTCTATGGCTAACATTTGCCTTTCTTGCAAACGAATTTGTGCCATAGAGCGACGGATCGCATCACGAATAACATTCAATTGCTCGGTTGCAGAAATTTGTTTTGCGCGCACTGCTTTTGTACGGTAATCTTTTAAATCTTTCTCTAAACTGCGGATATTTCGGCGTATCGCTTGTAAGCCTTTACGTACTTCCATATCTCTGTCTGCTTTACGCTGTTCTTTGCTTTTAAAAAAGTCCATATTGTTTTTCTCTTGTTTTGGTAATAGTATGGGGTACAAACTCAGTCTGAAGGTAGGCGTCCCCAAGCTGGAGTTGGGAACAAGTAAAAATCCATTGAGGGCTCTTCTGTGTAGTGTTATTTATACTAGTAGCCAAATCATTATTATTCAACATTAATAGATCTAACTGTTCTTATCACTATTAGCGGGAGTACCACAAAGAATATTGCCAAAGGAGTGAATGCCAACATCATTATTAGAAATGCATGAATCAGTATCATTTGTACAAAAACAGATTCAAACTCCATGTTATGCCGTTTATTCCACCAATAGTATAAGAATAAAACAATTACCAAACATGCCCCTAACTCTTTAGAACGAGCATACTCAAAAGGAAAATATACAATCCAATAAAAAATCTCTACTCCCGTTAATTTACTTAACTCTGATGAGTTTTTATAGCTCCATAAATATAGTGATGTAAAAAAAACTGGCACAAGCCATAACCCAGTTTGCTTTGGTACAGCCGACATTAATAAAAGCATAATAGCCCCCACTCCTACGACTTTAATTACATCAAAAAGATCTTTATTAAATACTTTTTTTAAAAAAGGATTAAAAGTTATTTTTTGTTTTTTATAACTCTTTTTTTTCTGAGCACTATCTGCTATTGCATTCTTCTTAATTACTTTTTGATGAACCAGCTTAGTCTGGCCTTCTTGCAACACCCCCACCAACTGCATTACATCATTCATTCGCAACTCTTTGTCATACGCTAAACCATGTTTTAACACCTGCCATGCCTTATCTTTTAGCTTCTCTGGCTTAGGTGGCCATTCGTCCGCATCACGCTTAACTGCTTTTTCTTTACTGTACGGCGCTTGCCCTGTTAGCATTTCATAAACTAAACAAGCAAAGGCATAAACATCGTATCGCGCATCGGGGGTATTAGCGTAAAAGGCTTCGGGCGGCATGTATTCGGTTGTTCCGCTGGATTGGCTATCACTATTACCTGTTAATCGACTCTTTCGTAACTGGTAAGCTAAACCAAAGTCGAGTATTTTGATTTGTTGTTGCTCGGTGATAAATATATTACTGGGTTTCAGGTCGCGGTGAATAATTTGTTGCTGTTGATGGGCATAGTCTAAGCCGTCGGCTATACCTTGGCTAATTTTTAAGCAGTCATCCCAGCTCATGCCTTGCTCATAATCACTCAAATGCTCTTCTAGGTCATGCCCTTGTAAATATTCCATTTCGACAAACAGCCAGCCTTCGGTGCCTTTATGCCAGCCATGCACATTGATGATATTAGGATGAGAAAGTTCAGCTGCACGCATGGCTTCTTTTTGTAATTGTTTTATCGCAACGGCTGAGTGCATTAAGTGAGGGTTAACCACTTTAAGTGCTTTGTAGCGGTGTTTTGCGTCTTTACCTTCTTCTTTATAGGCCGCTTCTTCCGCTAAATCTCGGGCTTGCCATACTTGCCCCATGCCACCACTACCAATTTTTTTTATTAAACGAAACTTTCTATTGGCCGCGCCAATTTCAACCCCTGCTGATAATTCAATACTGGTTGAGTCTTCTATTTTATTGGCTTTATCTTGCCCATCACCGCCTGAAGAACTTAGTAATAATTCAACTTCTTTATCAAGTTGCTCTTGGGTTAATATCCCTTGCTCCTTTAACTTATTCAGGCGTTCTAATCGCTCTATTCGGTCACTCATAAATTTTTACGGGGCTGCCAATAATAATATTTAATTTTAGCACATTGCACTATCTGCGTAAGTTATTACATCTAATTCTCAACTCCCCCTGCATTGTAAAAATAGAATAAAATTCAAATAACTTATAATGCTTAAATTAAGCTAGTGCTATGATGCTTTTGCGAGTTAAAGCTCTCTTTATATTAATCGAGACCCTATAATGACATCTTCAAATACCGACCAAAATCGTTTATTGCTACAAGAGTTAGATCAACAATTAGAGCTTGGCTTAACAGCAAAAAGTGAGTCTAAATTTTCCCTAGCAAAGCAACATTTAGAACGTGCTAAAGCAGCATTACTTAAACTAGCACTTAACACCCCAGGCACCTCGTTAAAATCACAACGACTCAAACAATCAGAGCAAATTAAAAACCTTATTGATGGTTTACCAACCACAACGCCTGAAATCAATAAAGCTGAAGTAATGATTGAAGAATCGGAAAATAAATTTAAAGCCGTTAATTTAGACCGTAGCGTTACTTTTGATGATGTTGCTGGCTTAGAAGAAGTAAAACATGAAATTCACCTACGCATGGTGTTGCCTTTTTTACACCAAAAAACTGCTGAACAATTTGGCATCAGTAATGGCGGCGGGTTATTGCTCTATGGCCCACCTGGAACGGGGAAAACTCTGATTGCAAAAGCGACAGCGGGTGAACTTGACGTACCCTTCTTTTCAATTAAAGCCTCTGATATTGTCGCTAAATGGTTTGGGGAATCGGAACACAATATAAAAGATCTATTCGCTGCAACTCAGCAACATGAAAAAGCCGTTTTATTTATTGATGAAATTGATGCCTTAATTCCTAAGCGCTCTAAAACAAATTCTAGTGTGATGGCACGCATCGTACCGCAATTTTTAACGGAATTAGATGGCTTTCAAAAAAACCAACAATCTTTATTATTAATTTGTGCAACCAATGAGCCTCAATCATTAGACCCAGCCCTTTTACGCCCAGGTAGAATTGATGCGTTAGTTTATGTTGATTTGCCTGATATAATCGCCAGAGAATATCTTTTTAAAAAGCTATTAGAAAGCAAGCCGATAGAAGAAGAGTTCAGCTTTGTAATTTTAGCCCAGCACTCTGAAGGTTTAAGTGGTGCGGATATTAATAATATATGTCATAAAGCATTGCGCGAGGCTTTTGAAGCAAGTTTAAATAATAGCTTACAGCGTTTAACCCAAACGCAATTAATAAACTTAATTCAAGTCGCTCCCCGTAGTGTTAGCCCTAAGCAACTAGAACGCTATCAACAATTTAAAAATGACTTCGGTTAATAGAATATTTTAAATCCCCCCTGCATTCATTATTTAATTAATCATAAAAAAGGACGAAGGACGACTGATGAAACCACTACTCACTTTATTTTTTATTGCACTGCTTAGTTTAAGCAATAGCATTAATGCATCTGATTTTCTTGATATCCCGTCTTGCCATGCGCTGACTGCGGCTGATGGTAAATATCGTTTAGGTTTGACTATGCCATTAAAAAATCCTGACCTTGCTGCGCGGGCTTATGAGCTTAGTCTGTTTTATCAAGACCTTAGTCTTTGCCAAACCTCATGGGATGAGATTTTACCGCAATGGCAACCACAATCTCCCGTTGCTAATCTTGAGCGTTATTACGGTTATGCAATTTATGCTATTTCACTTATTATCAGCCTGTTATTATTTGTCTTACTTCCAAGCGATTGGCGGCGACAAGTCACTGTTTTAGGTTTATTCTTTATTGCTTTTACTACCTACTTATTTAGTAGTGCAGGTTTATGGCTTAGCAAACAAAGTTCCTTGCCACAAAATATGCTTTACCAAGAAGTTGTGTTATTACAAAAAAGTGGTGAATCTGAACAATGGCTTGATATTGCAGGCGTTTGGCAGCTAGATGAACATTTAATTAATTTAGGTTTAAAACCAGATTTTACGGATACACAATTAAGTATTGCAGAGAATTTCCCCAGCATTATTATCATTCGTGATATGACTACTGGCAACGTGACTGATACCTATAGCCGCGATCAACTTTCTTTAGAAGCGACTGGTAATACCCAACTAAGTGATGCAGGATTATTGCTAGAATTTATTCAGCTTGATGAATCTAGTTTAACGTCTATTAAAATTTGGGTGGCAGCACAGGATTTAATTTTACAACCTGAAATTAATAATCCGCAAGGCCAGCAATTTAAAGTTTATAACAGCCTTAATATTCGCCAACAGCCCGGCGTACAATCAGACAAACTAAAAAATAGCCCGCTACATAAAGGCACAATAGTTGAAGTGATTGCCCCACCTCAAGGTGACTGGTGGAAAGTTCGCGTTGTCAGCACTAATATCCAAGGCTGGGTAAATAGCTTATGGTTAAGAAAAATAGACAATCAACATGAATAATTTAATAGGCTTAAGCTTAGCGCTGTTTACTTTTATTTGCCATGCACAAGCTAATGTTAGCTTAGCGCAGCAACAATCTAACTTGCAGCAAGCACAAGCTCAATTACAACAACAAATAAAGAAAGAAAAACAAGCAGAGCAACAGTTAATAAGTATCTTAAAAATAGCAAAGGCTATTGATAACACTCAGCCGTCAATCGAATTTGCAGGAAAGGTATACAGTAAATCTAGCTTTGCTTTACAAGTAGGGCAATTAGAATCACATTTACAACAAAAACAAAACTGGCTTAAACTCAGTCAACAAGAATTAGATTTACTAACTAACCGCATCAGCGTTATCGCATGGCGTATTGAATCAGATGCAGCAAATCAAGGGGAAATACAATGACCATTCGCTTACTTTTACTCACCTGTCTGTTTAGTTTTAGCCTCCCTTTGTATGCACAGCCGCCGCTAACTTTAAACCAACAACTTGAGACATTAAAACAGCAACTGCATACCGAACAGCAGCATTCAGAACAATGGCTTAAAGCCTTAAAGCGTGTTGCACAACGCAACCAGGTAAGACTGGATAGAATAGAAGATCAGGCTAATTCAAAAGCTAAGCAGCAGTTAATAAGAATTCAAAGCAGTATACAAAAAAAGCAGCAATTATTAGCACAGTACCGCGTACAACTGGTTAACACTCAACAACGCATTCCCGCTTGGCAAAGTTTAACTGCAGCTAATCAAGTAAACCAAGGTATGCAGCAACAAATTAAGGATGCTGAATTATTATTAGGCTCTGCGCAACAACTAGAAACCCAAGACTGGCTATTACGCACACCTGAAGAATTGTGGCAGGTGTTGGAGCTTAAATAATAGCTTTCTTTAAAAAACTTATATTACAACTTAGATAACCGCGCCCTGTGGGCGGGGGTAAAAAAAGCTTTGCGTAAAGGTCTGCTCAAGAGTA
>ENA-OSET01001887-OSET01001887.1-sediment-metagenome-genome-assembly--contig:-NODE-1887-length-21010-cov-6.462237_pt1 | contig 21010 bp, 18 predicted proteins | sample MGYA00237882_ERZ534229 | MGnify/ENA primary metagenome ERZ534229 (study PRJEB26408, sample SAMN06266212) | sediment metagenome | isolation source: Hudson Canyon methane seep mesocosm | place... | reverse complement strand
AATCCAATAGAATAGAGTTCGCCTTCCATTGAACATTCTATATCAAGCGACACCATCGTTAAGGGGATATCATCCAGTACTTGCAATTTATGAGTTGATCGACATTTATCACTTTGGTAAATCGGGAAGTTTATTTGCTGAGACGAGATGACCCTTTGTGAACTAAATTCAATACCCGCAGTTATAAAACGTTCCATGAGGAATCGTTCATCTGGGCGGAAGTCATCTTCATAACATTTTATGTCATGCTGTTTAAGTACATCACGAGCACGATAGAAATCACGCATTGTAGAAAAGTAAAAGCCACTGACTAATTCTTGATTGAAGGTTTTAAGAGAGAGAGGATTAACTTTAGCCGTTAATATTCTTTGTTCTTTCAATAATAAATGTGCTTTTGATTGTTGAGTTTGTTCAACAAAAAATAATGCCTGCTGCTCATGCACAATTACATTTACCGCTCCTTCTAGGGTTTTTACCCACAAAGATAACTCAATACCTTTTTTAGTATCATAGGCTTGGCGAGTTAATAAAAAACCATAATTTGCGTTAGATGTTAATTTTTCAGCTGTTAATGACATTAATTATTTTAATTCGTTGCGGATAACGATAAACTGTTAATATATACAGCAGTATATACGTATTTAACCACCAAATGAACCATAAATGGCTACCAGCATGCTAAGTGATAAAATTAAAGAAGCAATTCGTACGTCCTATAAAACCATTGGTGAAAACTTAGAAAATTTTCACCCAAGAAAACAACAAACTTTTTTAATTGCTGAAATAGCTAAAACGTTAGCAGGTGAATACGACAAAGCTCGAAAAATTATTACTATAGAAGCAGGTACGGGTACGGGTAAATCTTTAGCATATTCATTAGGCGCTATCCCATTAGCTGTATCTCGTCAGAAGAAAGTCTGTATATCAACAGCGACGGTCGCATTGCAAGAACAACTCGTAGACAAAGACTTACCCTTTTTAAAAACACATTCAGGACTCAATTTTAACTACACTTTAGTTAAAGGTCGTCAGCGTTATGTCTGTAGGCAAAAATTAGCACTCGCTATTAGCAATGATGATTCGCCTCAAGCGGGTTTTACCTTTGCGCAAAAACCCAATGCGATGGATATAAAATTATTACATCATTTACACAAAGCGCTGAATGATAATAAATGGCAAGGAGATCTTGATTCTTGGGCTGACCCGATCCCCCATCATTTATGGCAACAAATCCAATGCGACAAACACAGCTGTTTGAAGCACCTCGCTGAACACACACATTGCCCTTTTCATAAAGCACGAGAAACGATGGATTCAGCTGATGTGTTGGTTATTAACCATAGTTTATTACTCGCTGACTTAGAACTCGGTGGTGGTGTTATTTTACCTCCACCAGAAGACACTTTTTATATAATTGACGAAGCGCATCACCTGCCAAAGGTAACGCGTGACCACTCAAGTGCCAGCGTAACCATTAAGGGAGCCATTGACTGGCTTGCAAAGTTAAAAGAAACCGGCGATAAAATGGCTAAATTGATAAAATCAAATTCAGCCATATCTCCTTCCTTAAAATTGGGTGACGATTGCCAAGATTTATTAATGGATATGCAGAAGGTTTCAGATTTTATAGAAAATAATCAGACATTATATTTCAATGATAAATTAAAAGAAAATAGCCGATTTTCACGTGATGATGTAGCTTCACAATATCGTTTTGAAAACGGTATTGTTCCGCAAAACTTAAAAAATTGGGCTGAAGATTTAGCTGAACTTAGCAAAAAATGTTTATCACATTGTAACAAGCTTTATAATTTACTGATGGAATCAGTAAAAGATGGCGAAAGCCAAATGTTTTTAGCCGAGCCTCTTCTTGCTGAAGCGGGTTTTATGATCCAACGCTTAGAAAATTTCAATGCATTATGGAAAATGTACGCAAAAACAGACAGTGATAAAGGCGCGCCAATGGCAAGATGGTTAGAAAAGATAACCGGAAAACGTAGTGATTTTCTCTTGTCAGCATCTCCCATTGAAGTAGGTTTTACCTTAGAAGATATTCTGTGGTCAAAATGTGAAGGCGCTGTTTTATGTTCCGCAACTATTTTAGCACTCAATTCGTTTGAGCATTTTCGTCGTCAAGTTGGCTTACAAAACAATGATGGTACACAATATCAAAAAGTGGACTCCCCTTTTGATTATCAAAATAATGCTCAACTTATTATCGCTAAAATGAAAAACGAACCGAGTAGTCAACAATTTACGGATGAATTAATTACTGAATTACCTGCGTTAATTAATCAAAGTAAAGCGTGTTTAGTGTTGTTTTCTTCTTACTGGCAAATGGAACAAGTTGCAAAAGCATTGCGAGATGAGCACAAAATGGATATTGAAGTGCAAGGCGAACAATCCCGTCAGCATATCATTGAGGCACATAAAAAGCGTTGTGATGAAGACAAAGCAAGCATTATATTTGGCACACAAAGTTTCTCCGAAGGTTTAGATTTACCGGGTAAATATCTCACTAATTTGATTATCACTAAACTTCCTTTTTCAGTGCCGACATCACCTGTTGAAGAGGCACAGGCAGAATACATTACCGCTAAAGGTGGCAATCCTTTTATGTCAATTTCAGTGCCAGAAACATCAAAGAAGTTAATTCAGGCAACCGGACGTTTACTAAGGAATGAAAAAGATACGGGTATTATTACCATAATGGATAAACGTTTAGTCACTAAACGTTATGGTCAGCAGTTACTTGACTCTTTACCACCTTACCAGATCATTTCAAAAGGATAGCTTGTGACTAACCTCATTAAAGACTTGTCAAAAGACAAAGTAAGAGCTAAAAACGGTAAATCGTCAAACTCTACTAATCGCCGACTATCAAAAAGTCGTTCGTTAAAAGAAACCAAACCTCGCCCTGCTCCTGCAGATCGTGTTTTAGTCCTTTTTAATAAACCTTTTGATGTACTCTCACAATTTACCGACGATCAACAGCGTAAAACATTAAAAGATTTTATTCAGGTAAAAGATGTTTATGCCGCTGGCCGTTTAGATAGAGATAGCGAAGGTTTGTTGTTATTGACAAATGATGGGAAATTACAACATAAACTGGCTAACCCTAAAGAAAAAACAGAAAAAACCTATTGGGTGCAGGTTGAAGGTGCACCTCAGGAAAGTGATTTACAAAAGCTGGGTGAAGGTGTTGAATTGAAAGACGGGCCAACAATGCCTGCTAAAGTAAACATTATGAGTGAACCCAAACTTTGGGCACGTAATCCCCCTATCCGCGAGCGTGCAAGCATTCCAACTACATGGCTGAGTATCACAATTACAGAAGGTAGAAACCGACAAGTTCGAAGAATGACTGCCGCTATTGGTTTTCCAACATTAAGATTAGTGCGATACAGCATTGGTAAATACAACCTTGATGGCATTGGCAATGGTCATTACAGTCAATTAAAAGGTGAATAAATAATGCCCTTAGACGTTAACGCTATGAAAACTAATATCATAAACAGTGAACATGGTGTTGATCAGTTCAAACCCAATGCCACAGTTGCTGCAGTTGTTGTCCATCAAAATAAATTTTTGCTTGTAGAAGAAATTGAAAATGGTAAAAAGGTATTTAATCAGCCTGCCGGCCATTTAGAGGCAAATGAAAACTTAATCGCTGCAATTGAACGCGAAGTATTAGAAGAAACAGGTTTAGCATTAACGCCTGATTACGTATCAGGTATTTATTACTTTCATCGTCCTGAAATTAATCTTTATTATCTACGTTTTTGTTTTGTCATCGAACTAGATAGCTTTCTAAAAGGCACTCCACAAGACGATGAAATTATTGATACACATTGGTTAACATTTAAAGAGATAAAAGAAAAATCATCGCAATTACGCAGTAAGCTAGTATTAGAATGTATCGAAGATTATCTCTCTATAAGAGAAAGCGGAAAAAAAACCTCATTATCTTCACTAAAATCTAATCTTTAATCTATGCCGCAAATTTTTGACATGATATAATTTTGCGCCATTTTCCTTAGATTTGTAGTTTTAATGTCATCACAAATATCATCTAGCGCTGAAATTCAAAATTCTGCGCCTATAACCAAAGCTCCGTGCGATACCAAAGTTATTGTTGGTATGTCTGGCGGTGTTGACTCTTCTGTTTCCGCGCATTTATTGATTGAACAAGGTTATCAAGTCGAAGGCTTGTTCATGAAGAACTGGGAAGAAGATGATACTGATGAATACTGTGCGGCATCGCAAGACTTAGAAGACGCACAACTTGTTTGTGACAAACTAGGTATAAAACTACACACGATCAATTTTGCCACTGAATATTGGGATAATGTTTTTGAGTATTTCCTAGCTGAATACAAAGCTGGACGTACACCAAATCCCGATATCATGTGTAATAAAGAGATTAAATTTAAAGCATTCTTAGAATTCGCTTGTGAAGATTTGAACGCTGACTACATTGCTACAGGCCATTATGTTCAGCGTGAATTCATTGATGGTCAATGGTCGATGTTACGTGGCTTAGACAGTAATAAAGATCAAAGTTACTTTTTATATACGCTTAGCGACGAGCAAGTTGGCCGTACTTTATTTCCTGTTGGTAATATAGAAAAGCCTGAAGTACGTGCTATTGCCGAAACTGCAGATTTAGTTACGCATAATAAGAAAGACAGCACAGGCATTTGCTTTATTGGTGAGCGAAAATTCAAAGATTTCCTTGGACAATATTTACCTGCACAGCCAGGAAAAATAGAATCAGCCGAAGGTGAAGTCATTGGCGATCACGACGGTTTAATGTATCACACGCTAGGTCAGCGCAAAGGTCTTCGAATAGGTGGTTTAGCGAATGCTGGTGAAGAGCCTTGGTATGTTGTTGAAAAAGATTTATTACGCAATGTTTTAATTGTCGGTCAAGGTCATAATCACCCTCGCCTATTTTCTAAAGGCTTAATTGGAAATCAATTACATTTAATAAACCGCAAGCCTCTTGATGCTCCTTTGAAATGTACGGTTAAAACTCGCTATCGCCAAGACGATGTTGCTTGTCATTTGTCACCGATGAGTGATGGTGAATATCTCGTGATGTTTGACGAAGCTCAGAGTTCGGTAACGCCTGGACAATCTGTAGTTTTTTATCAAGATAATATTTGTTTAGGTGGCGGAATCATCAACTCTCTCATCCGCTAATAAATGCAGTAGAAATATAAGTAGTAAAATTATGAATAGCATTAATGAACAAACCCTTACACTTGCCGCCGTTTGCCAAGTCGCTTATTGGGTACAGAAAATATCACGTAGTGGGCAAGTTGATGAAGATGAGCTAGCGTTATTACTTAATAGTGTCATGATCACTTCTCCTGAGAATACTATGGAAGTTTATGGTGGCGAAATTAGCCATTTGAAAATAGGATTGAAGACAATAGTCAGCCATTTAGGGAATAAATCAACAAACAAAGACCCTGAAATTACCCGTTATGTTGTAAGTTTACTTGGTTTAGAACGCCGTTTGAGTAAACACAGCAGTAAAATGAATGAACTTGGCGACCGTATAACACAAAGCCAGCGTCAATTAGCTCATTACGAGATCACCAGTGACACGCTTATATCAAGTTTAGCTTCAATTTATAGCGATTTAATTAGCCCTTTAGGCACGCCAATTCAAGTAGCCGGCGAACCGAGTATATTAAAGCAAACTGTCAATCAGCATAGAATACGCGCGCTTTTATTAGCAGGTATTCGATCAAGTGTATTATGGCGACAAGTGGGCGGAAAACGCCGCAGTATTTTATTCTCACGTTCAAAAGTTGTTGAATGTGCAGAGCAACTACTTAAAACTTGTTAAAAAATTCAAAATTAGTTTTTAACCTTACTTTAACATTAGGAAAACCCTATGGAACTTTCAGCATTAAGTGCAATATCTCCAGTAGATGGTCGTTATGGCAGCAAAGTTAAGTCATTACGACCGATATTCAGTGAATTTGGTTTAATAAAATACCGTGTTACCGTGGAAGTTCGTTGGTTACAAAAACTTGCAGCTACGGCTGAAATTGCCGAAGTTCCAGCTTTTAGTAGTGATGCAACAGCAGCCCTAAATGCGATTGTTGACAACTTCAATGAATCAGATGCACAACGCATTAAAGATATTGAAGCTACAACTAATCATGATGTAAAAGCTGTTGAGTATTTCTTAAAAGAAAAAATTAGCGACAACGCTGAATTAAATGCTGTAACTGAATTCATTCATTTTGCTTGTACTTCAGAAGACATTAACAATCTTTCACACGGTTTAATGTTAAATGATTGTCGTACCGACGTTCTATTACCTGAAATTGATAAGATTTTAGCGGCAATTAAAGCATTGGCGATTGAATATAAAACAATTCCAATGATGTGTCGTACACATGGTCAACCTGCTTCTCCTAGTACATTAGGTAAAGAAATGGCCAACGTTTATATTCGTTTAAAGCGCCAACGTGCTCAAATAGCTGACGTTGAATTATTAGGTAAAATCAATGGTGCCGTGGGCAACTACAATGCTCACTTATCAGCTTACCCTGAAGTTAATTGGCATGAATTCGCTAATGAATTTGTCATTTCATTAGGTTTATCGTTTAACCCATTTACTACACAAATAGAACCGCATGACTATATTGCTGAGTTATTCGATGCAATTGCACGTTTTAATACCATACTAATCGATTTTGATCGTGATATTTGGGGTTACATTGCAATGGGTCACTTCAAACAAAAAACCATTGCCGGTGAAATTGGTTCATCTACAATGCCACATAAAGTTAACCCTATTGATTTTGAAAATTCTGAAGGTAACTTAGGTATTGCTAACGCACTCTTTACTCACCTTGCTCAAAAACTACCAATTTCTCGCTGGCAACGTGACTTAACTGATTCTACCGTTCTACGTAATTTAGGTGTTGGTTTTGCTCACGCAATGATAGCTTATGGAGCAACCTTAAAAGGCATAAGCAAGCTACAAGTAAACGAAGCGAACCTTGCTGCTGAATTAGACAGTAACTGGGAAGTTTTAGCGGAGCCTGTGCAAACGGTTATGCGTCGTTACGGTATTGAAAAGCCATACGAAAAGTTAAAAGAATTAACACGTGGTAAGCGTGTAGATGGCGACTCAATGCGTGCTTTCATTATGACACTTGAACTACCTGATTCTGCTAAAGCACAGTTATGTGAAATGACTCCAGCAAGCTATATTGGTCGTGCAGTAGAATTCATTAACGAATTAGATTAACTTCGTTTAGACTTATTCTGATATAAGGAACCTTAGGGTTCCTTTTTTATGTTCAGGATGAACGGTCATGATTTATGTTCCAGACAAATCATAAGTACCTACATCCTTAAAGACAATGTCACGGTGCCATGGATGGCAATGAGTGACGATGTTCCAAATTCACACTAAGAGTAACCAAACCATGCAAACAATCAATTGGGGCGAGCTTACGCCTGAGCAATTTCTAAAAGAATATTGGCAAAAGAAACCTTTATTGATAAAAGGTGCTTTTAAAAACTTTACCGATCCTATCGATGCTAATGAGCTTGCTGGTTTAGCGATGGAGAATGAAATTGAATCGCGTATAATTGCGAATCAAAATAACAAATGGCAAGTAGAGCAAGGCCCTTTTGAGTCATTCGATAAGTTTGGCGAACAAAATTGGACTCTTCTGGTACAAGCTGTAAATAATTGGTCTCGTAAAACTCAAACGCTATTAGCTGCAGTTGATTTTATACCTAAATGGCGAATTGATGATGTAATGGTTAGCTTCTCAACACCAAACGGCGGTGTTGGCGCTCATTTAGATCAATACGATGTTTTCATTATTCAAGGAGAAGGCAGACGACGTTGGAAAGTAGGTGCGCCAGATAGCTCGCTTAAGCAGTTATTGCCTCATCCTGATTTAAAGCAAGTATCAGATTTTGTACCTGTTATTGATGAAATAACTGAAGCAGGTGATTTACTTTATATTCCACCAAACCATCCACATAATGGTGTATCAATAGAGAATTCCATGAACTTCTCTATTGGATTTCAAGCGCCAAACAACCAAGAGTTATGGTCAAGTTTTGCGGATAAATTAATAGATGAAAACTTAGGTGAAACACGATTCCCTGATAAGGATCGTTTATTAACAGAGAGCCCCGAACAACTTCTTCATGCTGACATTGCAAAACTCAAAGCTTTTATGCAAGCACAGTTAGATGACGACAGCTTATTTACACCATTTATTGGAAAATACCTAACGCAAAATCATCATGCCTTAGAAATATTAATACCTGTATCCCCCATTACCCAAGAGAAACTTACCGATATTTTGTCCGAGCCAGAAAACACATTAGTACCAGTTTCAGGGATAAAAAGTTTAATTGTTCCTTTTCAACAAGAACATGAACAAGAGCAAACGAGTTTTTTATGTATAAATGGGGAAAGTTTTTTAATTGACAAAGAAACAATAGAATTAGCGACTTACTTAACAAAGCCGCACATACTGACAACAAAACAAGTAAAAAGTTTAATGTATTGTTTGAAAAATAAACAATTGTTAACTAGTGTTTTAAATATGGGCTTTTGGTATGTAGAATAAAAATTCTTGGAATTGAAACAATGTCGTTTAGTGTAAGTAGAGTAAAGTGGGAACAAGCAGTATCTTTATTAAAAGATGTTAGAGAAAAAGTTTTTATTTGTGAATGGCGTATTCCTCGAAAGATTGAGTTTGATCGTAAAGACCAATATGCATTTCATGTATTGGTCTGCGATGATATTACTCAAGAGCCCGTTGCAACGGGAAGAATTTTATCTACAGGAGAAATATCGAGAATTGCCGTATTAATGGCTTTTCGAAAGAGGAATATAGATAGGCACGTTATGAAAGGCTTACTTGCAATAGCACGAGATATTAATCTAGACGAAGTTTTTATTTACAGCCCGTTAGATGACGTTGAATATTTTAGAAAATTTAATTTTACCACTGCTGGAGCTGTTTTTATGGAGGCTGGTATGCCAAGACAACGTATGGCGTGTTCTGTTGAGAACATAAGTAACGTGACCAACTTTGCCTTCAACCACTAATTTTACTCATTCCATAATAATCCAATAAAAGCATCTCAAACCAATAACTTCTGTAAGGTAACTTATAGATTCCCACTGTGCTTTATTCTATACAATTATCATCATAAACAAATCATAATATTTTAATCACACAGCTAGCGTACCGCTAGGCTAAATGGTATTGTGCGCTCCGAAACAATACAACCCTTATTACAAAAGTAAAAAATCGATAGATAAAAACTTTTTACGTGGAGATTTAAAAGTGGCAATTTTTGATTCAGTAGATTTTGACAACCATGAACAGGTTGTTTATTGCAGTGATGACGCAACCGGTTTGAAAGCGATTATTGCCGTGCATAGTACAGCACTTGGACCTGCCGCAGGTGGCTGTCGTTTTTGGGATTATGCAAACGATGAAGAGGCATTAACAGATGTTCTTCGTTTATCAAAGGGTATGACATATAAAAATGCTATGGCTGGTTTAAAACTTGGCGGTGGTAAAGGCGTTATAATTGGTAACCCAAAAGAATTAAAATCTAATGATTTATTTAAAGCATATGGCAGAGCAGTAAATAATTTAGGTGGTCGTTATTACACTGCCGAAGACGTAAATATTACTACCGGTGATATGGCCATTGTTAACCAAGAAACTGATTTTGTATCGGGACTTGAAGGAAAAAGTGGCAACCCAGGTCCTTTTACTGCACTCGGTACTTTCTTAGGCATTAAGGCTGCAGTGAAATTTAAATTGGGTACTGATGACCTAACAGGCATTAAAGTTGCTGTTCAGGGTTTAGGTAGCGTTGGTTATTCTCTATGTGAAAAGCTTCACGCTGCTGGTGCAGAATTAATTGTTACTGATATCAATCAACAAATCTTAGATAAAGCAGCTACAGAGTTAAATGCAACCCTAGTAAGCCTTGATGATATATATAAGCAGGACGTTGATGTTTATGCTCCATGTGCATTAGGTGCCTCTATCAATGACGATAGCCTTGCACAAATTAAAGCTGTTATTATCGCTGGTTGTGCCAATAATCAATTAGCAGAACCACGTCATGATACTGCTTTATTAGAAAAAGGTATTTTATACGCGCCTGATTATGTAATAAATGCAGGTGGTATTATCAATGTTGCACTAGAGATTTATCCTGAACCTTATTGCGCCGATAAAGCGACTGGTTTAGTTGAAAATATCTATCATACGTTAATGAGTGTATTTGAAGCAGCAAAAGAGAAAAACTTACCCACAGGGCAAGTAGCTGATGAAATGGCTAGAACTATTATAGGTAATGGTGGAAAGTAATATTTTGTTCTACTGCTACTAACATTTAAGAACCGCATTCATGCGGTTTTTTTATATTCCAAATTATGTTTTTATAAATAACAAAAAAGTCGCTTTAAAGCGACTTTTTTATTCATGAACTAAAGAGTAAGTATTAGTATAAAACCAACGCTTCAATAACTGATTAACTAATAGGTAATGTCGGTACTTGAATACCTGCCATTTCTAGCATTACACGTACAACCTGACAACTGTAGCCAAACTCATTGTCATACCATACGTAAAGTACAGCACGATCACCATCAACAATAGTGGCTTGAGAATCAACAACACCTGCGTAACGAGAGCCTACTAAATCGGTAGAAACAATTTCAGTTGACGCTGTGTAATCAACTTGGTTTTGTAACTTGGAATTTAACGATATATTACGTAAGTAATCGTTTAATGCTTCTTTATCCGTTGACTGCTTCAAGTTCAAGTTCATGATAGCCATTGAAACATTAGGCGTAGGAACACGTATTGCGTTACCCGTTAACAAACCTTTCAATTCAGGCAATGCTTTAGCAACAGCTTTAGCTGCACCAGTTGTACTGATAACCATGTTTAATGGAGCACTACGTCCGCGTCTTGGCGCTGGGTGGTAGTTATCAATTAAGTTTTGATCGTTAGTATAAGAGTGAACAGTTTCAACATGGCCATTCTTAATTCCAAATTCATCATTAATTGCTTTTAAAACAGGCGTGATAGCATTAGTCGTACAGCTTGCAGCTGAAACTATTTTATCATCCGCTAGAATCATATCTTGGTTTACGCCATAGACGATATTTTTAATATCACCTTTAGCTGGAGCTGTTAATAATACTTTAGCAACGCCTTTAGATTGTAAATGTTGTCCAAGGCCTTCTTCGTCGCTCCATACACCTGTGTTATCAACAACTAAAGCATCGTTAATACCATACTGTGTATAATCAATATCGCTTGGGCTTTTTGCATAAATAACTTGAATAAATGCGCCGTTAGCCTTAATTACGTTATTTTCTTCATCTATAGTGATGCTGCCATTAAAAGCACCATGTACTGAATCACGACGTAATAAACTGGCACGTTTGGCTAAATCGCCTTTACCACTTGGACGAATAACAATAGCACGTAGATTCAATGATGAATTAGGACCCGCACGTTCTATTAATAAACGAGCAAGTAAACGACCAATACGACCAAAACCATAAAGAACAACATCTTTAGGTTTTTGTGTATCTGTGTTTTTATTAATAGAAGCTAATTCTTTTTCTAAAAATTGTTCAATTGATACGCCGTTGGCTTCACCTTTGAACAAGTAACGATAGGCTAACTTACCTACATCGATACGAGCTGGTGCTAAATCCATTTTATTTAAAGCATCAATAAAAGGGAAACTTTCACGTAAACGTAATTTACTATCTTCATGTAAAGCAACAGATTTATGTGCTTTAATGATGTCTATTGCAGAAGCATTAACTAATGGACGACCATAAATAGATACTTCTAGACCTTTATTTCTGAAAAGTTGTCCTATAATAGGTTGCATATTTTCAGCAAATGTTTGGCGTTCTTGCCAGCTAGTTTGGTATTGTTCCTCAAGATGAGAAGTCATTGCGTAAACCTTTTTATTTCAGTCAATTGAACGATGAGTTATTATTAATATTAGCACTAACAACAATAATAACTAAATGCGGCGCTATTGTAATCGAACCTGAAAACTTTCGCCACTAGTTACACAGGATTTTACTATCAAAAATGGTACAAAAATGAAAAAAATATTTGGATGCTTTTTACTGCTTTTATTGTTACCTGCTTGTGATAACAAACCTAGCTTTGCTGAGCTTTGTGATAACAACACCGAAATTTGCAATGAATTCGAACAAGATTCCTGGTGTAAACGTGAGCGTATTAAGGTGGGATTTGCTAATTTAGAGCAAAAATTAGAGCCATCAGATATACATAAATACAATCAATTGATTGGATATGAACATTATGCAAAGTGTATGGACCATGCATCAAAAATTGAACATATTAAATTAAAACAAAAACAAATGATGCGTGTAAATAATTCAATTACAGCTAAAAAACGTATTGCAGAAATATCTAAAGAAACTGAACAGTCAGATCACCCTCACCTACTTTATTATCATTGGTCAAGATATATCAATGAGGCATCTTTAGCTAAATTTATGGCACAAGAAGGAACAGAAGCGCTAGAGAATTCACATTCGCAGTATAATTTAGCCACTCATTATACAAAGATAGATCCTAAGAAAACCTTAAGATTACTTTATAGATCGCTTGAGTTATATCAAGAAGACGAAATTATATATCCAGAGGTTTTTCAATCAATATCAACTGTTTTTCTTGAAGAGCGTCAACCTAAGCAAGTTTATATTTGGTTACGAATATTACGTTTGTACTCACCAGACAATGAACAAGTGAGTGAAAAATCTTTAAATGATTATATAGTTGGTTATAAATTAGATAAGGTATTATTAGATAAGATTGCTGTTATTACACTAGATAAGATTGAAAGCAGGACATTTAAATCACCAAAAGTTTAGTTTATGGCAGAGGCTTATGATTTCAACATAAGCCTCATATAGATTAAACAAACCACACGTAATCAATTATCTAATCGTTGTAAAATAGATAATGACTTAATCGTTTTATTTTGAATGGCTAAGATCAATCATTTCACGATCCGGTTGAGACCATTCAACATGAAATTTCTTGCCTCTTTCTTGATCTAAACGCTCAAAAGTATGAGCACCAAAAAAGTCACGCTGACCTTGTAATAAGTTTGCAGGTAAAACAGCCGTGCGCATTGCATCATAGTAATTAAGGGATGAAGTTATTGCACTGGTTGAAATCCCCATTAACGCTGTTTCTGCAACCGTTTTACGCCAATTCATTTGATGAGCATTTAATTGTTTAGCAAAAAACTCATCCAACATTAAATTGTCTAACTTTGCGTTACGTTCAAAAGCTTCAGTAATCGACTGTAAAAATGCAGCTCGAATAATACAACCTGCACGCCATATTTTTGCAATACTCGCAAAGTCCAACTCCCAACCGTGCTCTTTCTCAGCTAACTTCATTAACTGAAAGCCTTGTGCATAAGCACATATTTTTGCGCAATATATGGCATCATGTAAACGAGCAATAAATTCTGTTCTTTCTTGAGCACTTAACTCAATAGTTTCAGGTCCATTTAGAATACTTGAACTCTCCACTCTTAGTTCTTTAAAAGAAGATATAGAACGGGCATATACTGCTTGAGCGATAGTAGGTGCCGGTGTTCCTAATTCTAGACTGCTCATTGCAGTCCAAAGCCCTGTCCCTTTTTGCCCAGCTTTATCAAGGATCAAATCGACAAGTGGAATATTATCTTCGGTTACTTTATGACGAAGCACTTCTACAGAAATTTCCATTAAATAACTGTCTAATGGCCCTTTGTTCCACTGTTCAAATATATCAGCGATTTCATCAGTTGATAATTTCAATCCGGCGCGCAACGTATGATAGGCCTCGCAAATAATTTGCATATCAGCATACTCAATACCGTTATGTACCATTTTCACATAATGGCCTGCTCCTGCTGGACCAATATAAGCAGCGCAAGGTTCACCTTGGTCAATGGTTTCTCCAGGTTTACTTCGCTCTAATGGTTTTCCTGTTTTTGCATCTACTTTTGCTGATATAGCTTCCCATATCGGCTTAATTCGAGTCCATGCATATGGAGAACCACTTGGCATAAGTGCCGGTCCAAAACGGGCACCAACTTCGCCGCCAGAAACTGCCGATGAAAATAAAATAAAGTTACTTTTATATTTTTTCTCTCGCGCTACCGTATCAACCCAAAGGCTGTTTCCCGTATCTATAATTATGTCGTCAGGTTGTATGCCCGCACCAATTAAACTTTCAGAAACTTGGTCAACAGGAGCGCCTGCAGGTACAGAAAGAACAATGAGATGAGGTGTTTTTAGCCTTGATAATAATTCAGTATATGAAGAGCAACCATGAACACGTTGTTTATTTTCACCATTTTCTAATTTGTCTTGGGCGATAACACCTTTAACTTTTTCATTATCTAAATCAAAAGCGGCAATACTATAGCCATTATCGGCTAAGTTTAGCACTAAATTCTTACCCATTACACCAAGGCCTATAAAGCCTATGTCACACAAACCATTATCTTGTGTCATATTAGAAAATCCATAAAAACTGAGAAATATAATGGTCAGAATTCTATCACGAACAAAACAAGCAGCCTAGTAATAAAACTCAAGCTGATTCGTAATAAAACGACCTTTCCAGCTATAAAGCCCAGTAAAATGAAAATTTATCTTGTATAAATCTCAAAATGATGTAATTTTACTACATTATTTTTATTTAAGGTTTTAACATGACAATTAGAGTTGGCATCAACGGTTTTGGCCGTATCGGTCGTTTCGTATTTAGAGCAGCAGCAGAAAGAAGTGACATTGAAATTGTCGGTATTAATGATTTAATCGATATAGATTATATGGCTTACATGCTTAAATACGATTCAACACATGGCCGTTTCAAAGGCACTGTTGAAGTTGAAGGTGGTCAATTAGTTGTTAATGGTAAAGTCATTCGTGTAACTGCAGTTCGTAATCCTGAAGAATTAAAATGGGATGAAATTGATGTTGATGTAGTTGTTGAGTCTACAGGGTTATTCTTAACTGACGAAACAGCTCGTAAACATATTACAGCTGGCGCTAAAAAGGTTGTACTTTCTGCTCCATCAAAAGATGACACGCCAATGTTCGTATGTGGTGTAAACATTTCTGATTACGCAGGACAAGATATCGTTTCAAATGCGTCATGTACCACCAACTGTTTAGCGCCAATTGCCAAAGTATTAAATGACAACTGGGGTATTCAAGATGGCTTGATGACAACAGTTCATGCGACTACAGCAACACAAAAGACTGTTGATAGCCCATCAGCTAAAGATTGGCGTGGCGGTCGTGGTGCAGGACAGAATATTATTCCTTCATCAACAGGCGCAGCAAAAGCTGTTGGTAAAGTAATTCCTGAGTTAAATGGTAAACTTACCGGTATGGCTTTTCGTGTACCTACTCCAAATATTTCTGTTGTTGACCTTACTGTTAACCTTAAAACTAGCGCTACTTACCAAGAAATTTGTGACGCAATGAAATCTGCTGCTCACGGCGATTTAGAAGGCATATTAGGCTATACAGAAGACCAAGTGGTCTCTAACGACTTTATTGGCGAAACGTGTACATCAGTTTTTGATGCGGGTGCAGGCATTGCACTAACAGACAAGTTCGTAAAAGTTGTTTCTTGGTACGACAATGAAATTGGCTACTCAACCAAAGTTCTCGATTTAGTTGCTTATATCTCTGCATTTGAAAAATAATAAACAATTAAAGCAGTTTGATTAAACCTAAAAAGCCAAATGTCATCATTTGGCTTATTTTATATGAAAAATTTATAATGATGAGTAGATAAACTCCACCATAGAGTCCTCAAACAGCCCGCCTTTATAAACAATTCCCTTCATTTAAGCTTATTAATCTGATAGATAATAGACTTAATAGCTACACGACATAAAGTTAAAATTGAAGAGTGAAATGAGGAATAAACAAGCTTATTAATGAAATACGAAAGAATTGATAATCAGAAATTTTATAATCGACAATACTAAAAAAGCTGAAGTTACACTAATAATAAAGAGATTCTCTATATCAGTGGAACTTCAGCTTTAATTGTTCTTTGGTAATAGTACTATTTTACAGCTGCTAAAGCTTGTTTAGCTAATTCAGTAATTTTTGACCAGTCTTTGTTTTTGATTATTTCGTCTGTAACCAACCAAGAACCACCACAACAAGCAACATTTGATAATGCTAGGTAATTGTTTATATTACTTAAATTGATTCCACCTGTTGGGCAAAAACGAATATCTGGGAATGGGCCACCAATTGATTGAATAGCCTTAACACCACCAGAAGCTTCTGCTGGGAAAAATTTCAAGTGATCGTAACCATAATCAATACCATCCATCATTTCTGAAATAGATGATATACCCGGGATAAGAGCAATATTACCCTCATTACCAGCTTGTAATAAATCTTTAGTTAATCCAGGGCTAATAGCAAACTTAGCTCCTGCATCTTGACAACGTTGAAGCATTTCACGATTTGTAACCGTTCCTGCACCAATACAAGCTTCTGGTAGTTCGTCAGCAATAATTTTTATAACATCAAGTGCCGCTGGAGTACGTAAAGTAACTTCTAACACTTTTATTCCTGCGGCCAGTAATGCGCGTGCAATAGGTAATGCATCTTCAACATCTTTGATAACAAGAACAGGCACTATTGGCCCCATAGCGAAAATATCTTTTGGCAACAACTGCCAATTTTTTGTTATGCTCATTATTTATAATTGTCCTTTCATTGAAGATAATTGTTGACGAATATAGGCTGATGCCCCTATCAAACCGGGTTGAGCTTCGGTGATCACATACGTCGGAATATTGTTAATAAAACTTGATAATCGGCCTTTCGCATCAAAACGTTGCCTAAAATCACTATTTTGTATAAAACTTATAAAACGGGGCACAATCCCTCCGGCAATATAAACACCACCAAAACAACCTAATGTGAGCGCTAAATTACCGGCAAAGCTGCCTAATGAGTTACAAAATTGATTCAATGCTTTTTCACATACAGAACATGAACCATCTATCGCTTTTGCTGAAATTTGTTCAGCAGATAAATGACTTTCAGGAAGGTTGTCAATTGACAAAAAAGCTTGGTAAATTTGCTCTAAACCTTTACCACATAATAATTGCTCATATGAAATCCTATGTTGTTTACTTTCAAGTAAATAATTTAAGATTTTAACTTCATCTGAATCAATGGGAGCAAAATCTACATGCCCTCCTTCACCACCTAAGCAACACCAACCGTCTTTAGTTGGAATTAAATTGGCAACACCTAAGCCAGTTCCAGGGCCACATATAGAAATGGGTTTATCTGAAATCGCTTTCCCTTCACCAATTTGCACTTTCTGAGCATCGGTAAGTGAAGGTATAGCATGGGCAATAGCTGTGTAATCATTTATTAAGAATAACTGGTCAATATTTAGTTCTTTTTTTAGAGCAGATTGAGAAAATGTCCATGGCAAATTCGTCATGGTTATTTGGTCAGTTTCTACTGGGCACGCAATAGCTAAACATGCGTTGATTGTTTTACCTTCACAATCTTGCAACGCTAAATACTCACATATAACATCAGCTAAACTATTAAACCTATCACATTGATAAGTTTTAATTTCACCCGTGGAACCGTCATTATTGACGAGACCTAGTCTGATATTAGTTCCACCAATGTCAGCAACTAAATTGATAGGTGACTTACTCATGAAGCTTGTCCATCAACTTCATCAAATAATGAACAGGCACCTGTTTCAGCTGTACTTAAATTACGTCGCATGAAACCAAAAAGTTCTCGTCCCATACCTTGGTGATGCCCATTAACTTGAAAAATAGCGTTATCACGTTTTGCCAACTCGGCCTCATCAACCAATAAGGTTAATTCACCAGATTCACCGTCAACTAAAATCATATCACCCGTTTGTACTTTAGCGATCAAACCGCCGTCTAAAGCTTCTGGGCATAAATGAATTGCTGCAGGCACTTTACCAGATGCACCAGACATACGACCATCTGTCACCATAGCAACTTTAAAACCTTTATCTTGTAAAACACCAAGTGGTGGTGTTAATTTATGCAATTCAGGCATACCACGTGCTTTAGGTCCTTGAAACCTAACTACAGCAACAAAATCTTTCTCTAACTCACCAGCATCAAATGCAACTTGTAATTCATTTTGATCTTCAAAAACGACAGCAGGTGCTTTAATTACAAAACTTCCTTCGCGTAAAGAAGATGTTTTTATCACAGATACACCTAGGTTACCTTTAAGTACGCATAAACCACCAGTCGCTTTGAATGGAATTTCAACTGTCGCGATAATGGTATCGTCGAGAGACTTTTCAACACAATCTACCCACTTAAGTTCACCGTTTTCTAACACGGGTTTTTTAGTGTATCTCGTTAAACCACGGCCACATATAGTCTCTACATCTTCGAAGACTAAACCACCTTCAATCAACTCTCTGAATAGCAATGCCATACCGCCAGCTTCTTGAAATTGGTTTATGTCGGCTTCACCGTTAGGGTATATGCGCGTTAATAATGGAACGGCTTCAGATAGGTCATTAAAGTCTTGGAAGTTAATAATAATGCCAGCTGCTTTTGCAAAAGCAATAATATGCATGGTGAGGTTAGTTGAACCACCGGTTGCAAGTAACGCAACGATTGCATTTACAATTGAGCGTTCATCAACCATTCTACCTATTGGCATATAATTGCCAGACTGCTGAGTTAAACGTGTTGCTTGACGAGCAGCTGCTTTAGTTAATTCTTCACGTAATTGCGTATTAGGCGCAATAAATGACGCACCAGGCAAATGTAAGCCCATTACTTCAACAACTAATTGGTTTGAGTTAGCCGTACCGAAGAAAGTACAAGTACCTGCTGAATGATAAGATGCTGACTCAGCTTCAAGCAATTCGGATTCATCTGCCTCACCTTTAGCATATTGCTGACGTACACGCGCTTTTTCTTTATTAGGAAGACCTGAAGGCATTGGGCCGGCAGGAATAAAAACTGTTGGTAAATGTCCAAAGGTCATACTAGCAATCAATAAGCCCGGTACGATTTTATCACAAATACCTAACATTAATGCGCCATCAAACATATTGTGAGACAGACCAACAGCAGCAGACATCGCAATGACATCGCGGCTCATTAAGCTTAAGTCCATTCCTGGTTGACCTTGTGTAACGCCGTCACACATAGCAGGGACACCCGAAGCAAACTGAGCAACACCACCTGCGTCTCTTACAGCTGCTTTAATTATTGCAGGATACGCTTCATAAGGTTGATGAGCAGATAACATGTCATTATATGCTGAAACAATCGCAATATCAGAGTGATGTATACCACGTAACGATGCTTTATCTTCTTTGCCACAAGCAGCAAAACCATGGGCTAAATTACCGCATGATAGACCAGCACGATGTACTGTTTGAGAGCTTTCAGCTTCGATTTTGGCTAAGTATCTAGCTCTTGAATCCTTACTACGTTCAATAATTTGATTCGTAATATCTAAAATTTCTTTCTTCATTTTAATAGTCATACGTTACTCCGCCAAATACACATGTGTATTGATATCTGGGTTTTGTAAAAATGCCCTTATTGGCATTTCTTTTTGATTGTTACTTGCAAGTGCTTTTTCTAAAACGACCTTTTTACCTTCACCACAAACATGCAAAATAATATTTTTACTTTGTGCTAAATGCGCATAAGTAAACGTTATGCGATCATTCGGAGCAGTTGTAGGTACAACCTTCATTAAGGCATCAGAATTATCAAGCGCAAGTGCTACAGTAATTTGTTCACTACATGGGAATAAAGAAGCAGTATGTCCATCTTCACCCATACCGAGAATTAGGACATCTAAAGGAAGTAAATTATCTTTAGCGTCACAGTTTATTTGCATTAATGTTTCTTTATTACATTCACCCTCTTTTTTAAGGTGAAAAAAAGATGCTGCAGAGGCTTTATTTTTTAACAGGTTTTCATGTACTAAACGTGTATTGCTTGCATCTGATTCAAAATCAACCCAACGTTCATCGGCTAAAGTTACTGTCACATTTTGCCAATCAATTTCTTTCTTGGATAATGCAGTAAAAAAACCTTTCGGTGTTGAACCACCAGAAACAGCAAGGCTTGCTTTGCCTTTTTGGCTAATAGCACTTGATAATAGTTCAGCTACGTTACTTGCCAAAGCATTATCTAAATCAGCTCGCTGAGCGAAATCGTTTAATTGATACATTTTTATTCCCTGAAAATTAACATTATTTCTAAAATTTATTTATTCAACCCACTGGCGATCATCTCTTGCAATCATAGAGAGTGATGCAACCGGCCCCCAAGTTCCTGCAGGGTAAGCTTTAGGTGCTTCATTACTTGTTTTCCATGCCTCAATTATACTATCAGCCCAAGTCCAAGCCGCTTCCAGTTCATCTACGCCACAACACAAAGATTCTTTTGAAACGTCGCAGAAGCGAGGCTGGGCCCCTACAGCCCGTATGGCATGAGCGCTGGCAATAAATCCAAGAGCGGGAGTGATGACCTCACCCGATTCGATCCCCAGAGCCCGAAGAGCCAGAATGAGACCTGCGGTCCCACTGCTGCAGGAAACGACGGGAACACCGAGAGTTGTGGAAGCGACGTTTTCTAACTCTCGAGTTTCAGAACCACCAGAGAGTCGCAGACTCCGTAGAACCTGATCCACAGCTTTCCTGTCGACCTCTTCGATGCGAGGCCTAGAAAGCGGAATGCGATAGGCGGAATCAGAATTTTGGAGAGACACCTTAGCGGACAGGATCAGGGAGTCATCGGAGGAAGACCGCTGGTTTCTTGGGACAACTCCGGGCCTTCAGGTTGAAGACGTTCCTTCATCATTCGACCGGACTTGAATTTG